>Ga0137465_1000344_pt1 | contig 23513 bp, 26 predicted proteins | sample EasRivERMGT828_2_FD_104906 | JGI IMG/M metagenome (GOLD analysis project Ga0137465, IMG submission 104906) | Soil microbial communities from meander-bound floodplain in the East River, Colorado, USA - East River MetaG ERMGT828_2 | ecosystem: Environmental > Terrestrial > Soil > Floodplain ... | reverse complement strand
GTCATCTTCGGGCATCATGTGGACACTCTAAAGATTCTCACCGAGAAATTGAGTGAGTGGTCCGTGATGGGTGGATGGAATCCGTGCTTGCAAATTGCAGGAGGGATGAGCGGAGAGGCGAAGAATGAGATAGTCGATAAGTTCCGAACCGACCCGAAGAACCGCATCATGATTGGCTCCACTCTAGCTAGCGGGGAGGGATTGAATCTCCAGTTCTGTACGGATGCGGTGATGCTGGAGAGACAGTGGAATCCTGCGAATGAAGAGCAGGCTGAGTACCGCTTCCGACGGATTGGAATGGACAAGACTATCGGGAGTGTGAACATCACGTACATGATTGCAGTCGGTACGATTGATGAGTACTTGACAGAGCTAGTCGAACTCAAGCGGAGTATGATGAAGCAGACTCTCGACGGGGTTGAGAGCCAGTACAATGAGAACGAACTCATGATGGAACTCGCCAAGACTATCATGAACAAGAAGGGCGGGAAGAAGTGGAAGACAAACTAACTATTGGGTCTTGGGTTGAAGTCTCAGCCCTAGCCTATCGAGAGTACATCTTCAAAGAGGGGCAGCGAACCAGAGTTGAATGGCAGAGCAGAGCAATCAAGCCGAAGCTCGCAATCATTACTGGATTAGCTCGGAGATTCAATGGAGTCCAGCAGACAGGTTGCGGGGGAGAGGAACCTGAGCCATCCTACCTTGAGATTACTGGTTCAGTCAAGCTATGGAGAGTTAGGTTCGGGCTGATTAACAATGAACATTTCTCCTTCGAAGCAGACCTGCAGGAGTATCTCGTAGGATGCTTTAGACTTCCTTATCGGGATATGCCCGAGTGGATAGCAGAGGAGCAAGTAAGTGGAAGTCAAACTAACCACGGATGAAGCAATCTCACACGCTATCAGTTTCCTGTCGCAGACTTTGAATAAGAGTAAGGAAGATGTAGTAAGACTCCTGCTCATCGAAGCATTGACTGCACGCAAACTCATGAAGCCGATGGAGAAAAGCTAATGAGCGTACCGTATCCACACATCAAGACGGGAGCTTGGGTCCGCACGTGTCAGGAATGCGGGCATCATCAAGCTGACAAGAAACCTCACTCAGACAGAGAGCCAAGCCTAGCATACTGCAACAGAGAATGCAAGAAGTGCAAGTCTGAAGCTCTCGACTACGGACAGGAGAATGTGGAAGGCTATGATGAAGAGGCATAGGACGTACATCGTTGTCAACCTCGAAGGTATCGTGATGAAGGTGAGCAACACACAGATGGTCCGATACCTTGAGCACCTCATCGGAGGGAATGAGACTGAACTGTACGGGGAGGTAGTCGGGGACATTGACTATCATCTCGGCGGGTTGACTCCTCCCAATGCACAGCATATCCTCAAGGAGGTACTGAGTGACAGAGAAGTTTCGAAAGCTGACAAGTCTTGAGGATGTCGAGTGGGAGTTAGCTCAGGCTGTTCAACTCTTGCAGGATGTCCAGCCTGTACTAACCTACGCAGAGAAAGTGAGTGTCACTCCAGTCATTCAGAACCTCAGCCGAGAATTGAATCACCGAGTTCGACAGATGGTCGAGAGATTGCGGAGGGAGAATTGAGCGCTACTGAAAATCAGAATTGGTTCTTCACATTCGGAGCAGGCCAGAAGTTTGACGGGTACTATGTACGGGTAGTTAACTCAACCTTTCTTGAAGCTAGACTCAAGATGGTCGAGAAGTTTGGTATCTTCTGGTGCTCGCAGTACAATCTACTTGACTTCGAGAGTGAAGGGCTACACGAAAAGCTGGACAAACTGGAGGACCTCTGATGCTACTGGATGATGAGCAAAGGAAAGAAATTCACCGCATCTGGCATGAGCAAGTCCGAGAGAACTTCGAAGTTCAGGAGCTAGTAGACATGGCTGTTCCAAGCATGAATGCTCTAGCTGCATTGAGTGACAAGCTCTCGCCTAGCATCATTCACGAACTGGCTATCCTTCTCGCACTCGGCCGGCACTATGCGGATAGCGTTTGCCCCGAGTGCATGGAGTTAGCGAAGGAGATCTCGGAAGGACTAATCAGTTACATCAAGAAAGGATTGGGTGAGCCTGACAATCCTAAGCCAAGTTGATTAGACCGAAGCTCAACTGTGTAAAGATTACATATTGACAAGCCCCCTGTGTATATGTTACACTAGAGGGGCGGGTAAGACTTACACACTTTAGTCCAAGATGAGGGGCTAACAATGACTGAACTCACAGAAGAAGATACTCGAACGATCTTGAGCGTTGATTCTCAAGTGCTCTCAGCAATCCAAGCCTGCAATCAGTACGCAGCATACACTCACATCTCACATCTCGCACCGGAGGATGAGAACAAACTGAGCCTAGAGATGGGGCTCGTCATTCATGAGATGCTCCGGTTTCATTACAACAACAAGTACACTCTCGGTCGAATGGAGCGGACTGAGCAGGCAGTCAAAGCCGGCGAGAGTTACATGTTGCGGGAGACTACGATTGTTTCTCCCAAACTCTGGACCGAGTTGGTTCAGGCTTATCTCGGGTACGTAGATACATACGAGAGAGAAACCTTTGACATCCTTGCAGTAGAGGAAAGGTTCTCAAAGGTTCTCTACTCGGATGATGAAGTCGTCATTCTTTACAACGGCATCATTGACCTGCTCACTCAGACAGAGCTTGGACAGATTCCATATGACCATAAGACTTATGGCTCATGGTACAAGCCACATGGAATGGAGAACCAATTCCAAGGCTATTGTTGGGCAGTGGATCACAAGACTCTCGTTGTCAATCGAATCGGACTCGGAAAGTACCTCGGAAAGAACGAGCGAATCACCGTTAATTATCCTACTGAAGTCCTCGAAGAGTGGAGAGTTAACGCTGCTGAAACTATTCTGGACCACTGGTCACAGGCCAAAGACAATCGGTTCAGAAAGAACTTCACCTCCTGCGGAATGTACGGAGGGTGCAGGTTCAAGCCGCTCTGTCGAGTAGCTCCATACGGTAGAGAGTTGCTGATTCGGACGGACTTCAAAGTTGTCGAAGCGTGGGATCCTATGACGCGAGATAACTAATGCCCAAGAACAAGCACACTCACCAGTACAAGCGGACAAAGGTCGGCAAGAAAGGCTACGAAGTTTACAAGTGTACTGTCGCAGGCTGTCCGCATTTCGTTGACCCCGGCATTCTTGAAGGAAGGATGAACGTATGTCATCAGTGTGGGGAGGAGCATGTGATAGACAAAGTCGCAGCCCTCTTAGCCAAACCGAAGTGCCGAGTCTGCATGGCCCTAGCGAAAGAGGAATCAAAAGCTCCAGAGGAAAGAGTCTCAGACCAAGCCGTGAGCGAGCTAGTCAATTCTTTGCTCAGTTCCTCTGCTCACATGAGGTACAACGACTCCGAGGAAGAGTAGCTGACAAGCTAGAGTTCGCCCAGTTCTGTACGTCCTGTGGAAAACGCACAGGAGATTGGATTTAATGGAAGAATCAGAGTACGAGGAAATCAAGCGTCATCTTCTAACAGCCTTTAACCTCTGCGCTCCTAGCGGTGACGTGCAAAACACTATGGTTAAGTACATTCACGACATGGAAAGGGATGAGCCTCGATTGAAAGCACGAATACGAATGATTGTTGGCTCATTATATGATGGGCTGGCTTATGGCAACTGGCCTGGAACTGATTATGCCAAACATCACTGATGCTAGTACGAACTCACTCTCATTTCTATTCAAGGGTGAGCCTGCTTGCGGTAAGAGTCTAGCTGCTGCATCGTTTCCGAACTGTTACATCTTTGACTTTGAGGACCGCATTCAGTCAGTCAAACAGTTCTGGGTTCCGAAGGGACGGAAAGATATTGATTATGATAGCTACCTCCCGACGGACTTCAGTAGGTTTGACAAGAAGCTGGACTCACTGATTGCTTCCTGCTCCTACGAAACGGTAGTCTTTGATACTCTGACTTCTCTGTCCGATTTGGTTTTGAGATACGTTCTCGAGGCTAAAGGTCAGGAGCGAGTAAAGAATCCAAAGTCAGCCTCAGGTAAGTTCGTCGGAGAGATTGAAGTCAATACAATTGAGGACTATGGTGCTGAGTCCTCTGCTTTGACTAGCTTGATAGTCGCGATGCGAGGAATCAAAGCACGACACAAGATTCTCATAGCGCATGTAGTCCGAACTGAGGCAAAGGATCTCAACGGACGGAGCACAGTCACTCGTAGTCTAATGACAGCAGGCAAGAAGATTGCCGCTAAGATGCCAGGGTATTTCGATGAGGCTTATCACATGTCCGCTCGTCCGAGCTTTGGTGGACAGACTCCACAATTCTTGGCTCATACGGCGGGTACTGGAGATGACTTCGCTCGGTCTTCCATTGGACTAGACTACGAGATTGACTTTACTAACCAGTCATTCTATGAGCTAGTACAGCCCAAGATTGACGCAGCAATTGGAGGTGCAAAGGATGTAGTGATTTCAAATGTCAGTCAGTGGAAGTGAGCTAGAGTATCTACTCTGGCGTGTAGAGTACCTGCTTCGGCAGATTCACAAGAACCAACAAGACCAGAAGGAAAGAGAAAACCAAATGGCTATTCGTGTTTCAATCGCCCCGGAAGATGTCGCTCGTCAGCGCGTTGTTACTCAGGGCGCAACGTGGTACCCCGTCGTTGTTCGGAACATCGTCATCGAACTGAACAAGGCCGGTGATGCTAACAACTTCGTGACGGACTTCGAAGTGGATGACGGTCCTGACAAGGGATGCCGTGCTCGCGTGTGGTTCAGCGAGAAGGCAATCGGTATGATGATTCCCTTCCTCAAGGCTGTCGGCGTGGATGTTCCTAACTCCGGACTGGCAGACTTCGACATCGAGCCAGCTATCGGCCGTCAGGTTCTCGCCTTCATTCAGGTTGAGGATTACAACGGCAAGCCGGGCAACGTGGTCAAGGACTACCGCAAGCGGTAATTGAATTGAGAGGGGGCAGTCTACATGATGCCCCTCCTTTCTCACACTAGGAAAATCCAATGACCCTTGACGAAACGCTTGACCCGTTCTGCCTGCACATGACTGACTCCTCCGAGGATGAAGTCGTCGAAGATGATGTCACCAGCGATGATGACGATTGGGACGACGATGAAGAAGAGGAAGAAGTCGAAGACGAAGAGGATGATGACGAGGACGAAGAGGATGATTCGGATGATGACGATTCAGACCTCGACGAAGAAGACGACACGGAAGACAAAGCCGTCTAACGACTAGTCTTCCCTTTGGGATAGGGTGGTCCCTAGGCTACCCTATCCCTTTTTCAGGAGGTTTAATGATTGAAATCAAGAAGAGTCCAACAGCAGATACTCGGACGTGTGACTACAAGAATGTCACTAAGGCTCAACTATTCGAATCATCCATGCAACACATTGATGATGTAGTTGAGGGAATGAATTTCTTTCAACGAGTTCTCATTGATGCCACGATGAGGCATGACACGGACAAGTTGACTGACATCGACGGATTCCATCGTGACTTCGTACATGGATTCGATAATGACCATCAGGAATGGTGGACTAAGCATCGTCAATTGAACCGACATCATCTCAATATGGCTGATGGTGTGCGAGATGATGTGAATCTCATCGACGTGTTGGACTACATCACTGATTGCGTCATGGCAGGCATGGCTCGGTCTGGTTCAGTGTATGAGATTAAGATTGACCCCGATGTGCTCATGCGCGCGTACAAAAATACCATCGAACTTCTGAAGAAGGAAGTAGTAGTGGTGGAGTAATGATAGTTCACTGGGGAGTGTTCGACGTAATGGAGTGGAATGGCAATCCTGAGGCAACTGAGCCAGTCGAGAAACTCAGGCCAGCCTGCAATCTCAAGTACAAGAACTACATCCCAATGGTTTCAGCAAAGGATGAAGTCACCTGCGGAAACTGCCTGAGAATCCTCCGCTCCTTGAAAGGCACCGATGAAAGACTGGCCGATACTAGTATCCGAAGTTCGAGAGATGGCTAAGGAAGCAGAGGATTTCACTAATCGTCTGTACATCCTAGCCAGTACGATTCAACGGAAGGGCAGAGACTTCGAAGTTCAACAATCAGCAGAGCGAATGAAGGAGACTCATCAAGTCTCACTGGAGATTCTCGGGATGCCAGTCAAGACTGACCCTTCGATTCCACCCGGCGAAATTAGAATGGAGAAGTTGAATGAGCGAGAACCCGGAACTACTCGGATTGCTAGACAAGATTCGAGAGACACACAAGAAAAAGAATAGCGACTACGCCGACCCTGACAACGCCGACTATTACTCTAACTTTGAGTACGCTGCGCTTGTCGCCGATAAGTTCACTAATCCAGTAGATCGAGTCTTCGCAACGCTCATCGCAGTTAAGATGGCTCGTCTTCAGGAACTGACCAAGCCAGGACGGAAAGCAAACAATGAGTCAGTCGAAGATACCAGACTTGATCTCGCCACCTACTGCTGCATCTGGACCGCATATCATCAGACCCAGCAACTTCGTGCCCGGACTTGGAAACGCCCACGCGCGAATCGTAATAGTCGGGGAAGCGCCAGGGTACGAGGAGAATCTAGCACGCAAGCCATTCGTGGGAGCGAGCGGACAATCACTCGACTCGACTCTAAAGTTGGCGGGTCTGAACCGAGGCCAGCTGTGGATAACGAACGTAGTAAAGTTCCAGCCTCCGGGGAATGACTTCACTAAGCTGGCGAGTATCGGAGTTGACATTGCTCAGCAAACTCAATTCCTGTACGACGAGATCCGGCAAATTAATCCTAACGTGGTTGTTGCACTAGGAGAGCAAGCCCTTCTCGCACTGACTGGTCATCATGGAATTACGATGTGGCGTGGCTCGATTTTGAAGGGCTACACTGGACACAAAGTAATCCCAACCTTTCATCCAGCCTTTCTTCTCCGCTCGGAAAGCCTATGGCAAAAGTCAGTCAGCGTCATGGACCTAGCCCGAGCGAAGGAAGAAGCAACCTCACCTGACTTAAACCTCCCCCGTCGAAACTTAATCGTATGCTATGACTCCGGAACGTTGGGTAGATTTTGCAGCAGGTATTCTGATAGGACTCGCTATCCTCGTGTTAGTGTGGATATTGAAACTATAGATTGCATCCCTGTCTGCGTCTCTCTTAGCTTCGTCAACTCAGAGTCAATCGCTTTCCCCCTGCTCAACGAGGTATGGGGAATGCAACTCTGTACGACTCCACTGGTTGACTTAGCTTACATGTGGCAGATTCTTCAGGAGGCTTTGAAGGACCGAGACATCATCGGACAGAACTTCAAGTACGACCAGCCTAAGCTGGAGAATCTAGGATTCAGGATGGATGGGCGTCGGGTGCATGATACAATGGTCATGTTCCATACACTGTATCCCGAGATGCCTAAGTCACTTCAGATGATTACTTCGCTGTTCACACGTGAGCCGTACTACAAGGACGAAGGCAAGACCTTCAATCCTAAGAAGGACAAGTTCGACCAGTTCCTTCTGTACAATGCGAAGGATACAGCAGTCACTCTTGAGGGATACGAGCAGATGATGGAGACTCTCTTGGAAGAACGGAGAGTTAACTTCTACAATCTAATCCCTCAGCGCCTGCACTCCGAGTATTCTCAAGTCGAACGGGAGGGAATCCTAGTCGACCAAGACCAGCGAGAGCTACTCACAGTCAAGTACGAGATTAGATGGGAGGAATGTCAAAGAGAGTTGGACGCTCTAGTGGATGTACCTGACTATTCGGTCAACGTGAATAGCAGTCCGCAGATGAAGAAGCTATTCACTGAACGGTGGAAACTTCCTCTGAGGAAAAAGTACGATGAAGAATCGCTATACGCACTCTCTGCTAACTACGCCAAGCGCCATCCGAGCATTGAGCGAGTCATTGCACTCATACTCGAAATCAGGCAAATTAGGAAGACCCTTGGAACTTACCTTAAGGCTCGACCTGACTACGATGGGCGTATGCGAACAAGCTATAGAATTGTGGGAACTGAGACAGGTAGAACTTCTACTTCAATTCTTAAGCGCCCTGTCCGACGAGAGAAAATCGGCCTAGCTTTTCAGACAATGACAAAGCATGGAGACGTTGGAGCTGACATCCGCTCCATGCTAATCCCGGACGAGGGCTATGTCTTTCTCGAATGTGACCAATCTCAGGCAGAGGCTAGAGTTGTTGCACTGCTGGCAAATGACTTCGAGCTTCTCGCCAAGTTCGGTAGAATTGACATTCATTGCGAGACAGCTGTACTCTGTTTGGGTCTTGAACCTTTTGGTGAGTGGTATGAGGAACTGGTACGGAGAAAGAAAGCCGGACTAGATCCTCCCGAGCGGTTCATCGGCAAGACGTTTCGGCACGCTGGCAACTATGATATGGGCAAGCGTCGTGCTATGCTAAGCGTTAACACGGACGCTAAGAAGTATGGCATCACCGATGTCAACATATCAGAGTACAGGGCCAGTCAATTCCTAGAACGATTCCACAACGCTAACCCAAAGATAAAGAGAGTATTCCACGCAGAGGTTCAGCGGCTGTTGAGGACTAGCCGGCGACTGGTTAATCCATTCGGCAGAGTCCGTGACTTCTTCGGGAAGGGTGACAATCTAGACAAGGAAGGGTATGCGTTCATCCCTCAGAGTACAGTCGGGGACCAGACAAAGCTGGCCATGATTAGAACGAGGGAAGAGATTCAAGACCTGCGAACCTGCATGGAATCTCACGATGCATTCACTGCCCTTGTCCCAAAGAACGAAGTCGAAGCGTATGCTAAGGTGATTCAGAAGCACATGGAAAACCCAATCGACTTCGCTACTTGCTCAATCAAGAGAGGCGTACTCGTCATCCCCTCCGAGTTCCAAGTTGGCGAGCACAACCTCAAGAACATGGTAGGACTGAAGCTATGAGTACCGTGCGATTCTTTCAGGCCAAGGCGGTTCAGAAGAAGTTTCTCCAGTTAGACCCCGTGTATCGTTTGGTTTTCTTCAACGGTTTCAAGACGGGGGCAATACAGGCGCTGAGGGGTGAATCACCCGATGAGATAATCAAAGCACTCAAGCAGTTAGACCAAGACTATGAATCGCTCATGGCTACAGGAACTGATGCATCAGAGCCGAGAATTAGAGAGTCCACGTAGATTCTTCTATTGGGCTGGTCTCTCCGCTCTGTCGGCTGTGTTAGGAAGGAAAGTCTACCTTGACCGATTCGCCTACAAACTCTACCCGAATATGTACGTGGTGCTAGTAGGGCGGTCAGGATTAAGAAAGGGGATTCCCGTTGCAACAGCACAAGCTCTTGTCCGAAAGACAGAAAGTATCAAAGTCATCTCAGGCCGCAGCTCCATCCAAGCGGTCATCGAGGAACTTGCGCACTCAGAGATTAACCAGCACGGCAAACTATCGAACAATGGTGATTCGTCTGGCTTCCTCTGCTCAGGAGAAATGAGTCAGTCACTCCTCGCGGATGACCAAGCTCTGACCATTCTCACTAACCTGTACGACGGTCACTACAACGATGAGTTTACTAACCTTTTGAAGAGTGGCCGTACCGTACTCAAGAACGTCTATCTCTGCATGTTAGGAGCATCGAACGAGACACACCTGAACGTGATGATTACACGTCGGGATATGATGGGAGGTTTTGTTGCAAGAACAATCATGGTCGTCGAGAACGACAGAGCAAACATTAACTCTCTTGTCGACAAGCCAGATACAACTCTTGACATCGACGGACTTGCTGAATATCTCACTACTCTATCTACTCTGGAAGGGCAGTTTCAACTTAGAGCGGATGCTAAAGCCCTCTATCGAGAATGGTACGAGAACCTTCAGAATGATGATAGTGATGACACCGGTTTCTCGGAGCGCATACACGACCACGTACTTAAGGTTGCGATGCTTCTGTCTGCTAGTCGAAGCTACAGCCTTGAGATAATCGACGAGGACATACATGAATCCATCGAAGTATGCAATGAATGCATGGGCTCTACTCGTAGGGTCACTATGCGTTCTTCTGCAAATGCTGATTCACAGACTACAGCAGTAGTATTACAGGCTCTACTCGCCGCCCCCGACTCTCGACTCTCAAGGCAGTCCATCCTCAAACGATTCTGGAAAGAAGGAGTCAATGCAGAAGTTCTCAACTCAGTCATTGAAACGATGCAGAATGCAGGAGTGCTATCCGTTGAGCGTGGAGACAATGACGTAATCTACGCGCTTCAGGGTTGGTTCGTAGATGAGTACCGCAAGAAGTTACAGACCAAAAAGTCTTGAGAGAAAAGAAAAGGGGAAGAGATTTTTTAGTCTCCTCCCCAATCTCTTATCTTACTGACTTTCGCTGGATTCGTTTCCTACCTTTGCCCTGTCCATCCTTGGGCATAGCGAATCCGAGTGGAGCTTCAAACATTCTTGAGACTGCCTCCTGTCCCGAAGTTGAACCCCTCATCCAATCAATCGGAGCTTCGACTGGATTCGGAAGCAAGTCCGAAGCATCCTCAAGCAAGCCCTTCAGGATAGCCGGGTAATCCTTCTTCTTCCCGTACCTATCTGAGAACAACTTCTCTCCTCTGAAGTTCCCGCCATACCAATCCAATCCCTTACCCACTGGAATGCTCGTTCGATTCCTTGCCATCTGAGGAATCTGACCCGGTTCCTGGTCAATGGTTAGAGCTTTCACAGCCTGCAACGGAAGTCTAGCAAAGTCCGCTGCTGTTCCAAAGGGCCGGATATAGATTATCTTTCCCTTGCTGTCCTTTCCTACAGCGATGTCCATTTCGTGTCCGGAGTCATTCTCATGCGACCACCTGCCAGTCATCGTCTTGTTCATGGCACTAGCAGTAACAGTGGCAGCAATGAGATTCGCACCCATCCTCAAGTACATCTTGGACTCTTTAGAGTTCGGGTCAAGCAAGGCATTGTACATTCTCTTGCCACCCTGCGTGTTAGTCCTCAGCCAATCTGGAGCAAGGGCAAACGTCCTCAGTAGATTCTGAGTATGCTTGCTTTCTCCCAACTCCTTCCAGTTAATCCCACCGAACAGAGCGTTCACTTCCTGCGCAGCCTGATTCTTAGCCGCAGCAATCTGCTGAGCGTTCATCCCCGGCTTGATATACTGGCTAGCCAATCCCTCATAGCGTGACATCTTCAAAGCTGGAATGATGTTCCTAAACAAAGGATCAGCATAGATCTTATCCAGCGCATGATTCGTACGCTCAAGGACTCCTCTTGGACTACCCGGCCTCAGGAACTTATCCGCATCGAAGTCATCCCCCGTTACGGTTAGACCGTGAGCGCGAGCATCAGGCAACGCTGCACCATAGCTTGCCAGCTTTCTCCTAGCTGCTCTTGGATTTATCAGATAGCCAGCACCCGTTACGAAATCATTGGTCCGCTGGTCAGAACTAGCGAGCCAACGAGTCATGGTATGCCAGCCATGCTGATTGATTCCAGTGAACGGCACGCCTCCCACCAATCGAAGGTTCTTCAGATTACTGGCGAAGTTAGCAATCTTGTCATAGATTGGCTTATCCTCCGTCAAGTAATTCTCAATAGCCTCCCTGCCCATTCTCGGCTTACCCTTGACTAGAGTCTTACCCGCACTAAACTGCGGACTAATAACCCACGTCGTCGGTTTCTTCCCGAGCATAGCAGTTGGGAAGATGTCAAGATTCAAGGGCTGCCATCCTCCTGAACCCTTTGCTCCTCTGGGCTTAATCAGTTTGTTCTGCTTCAGATACTCGAAGAACTGTCTATCAGCCATCGCCTTGCGAGCGGCAGTCTCATAGAAGTTCCCGAGTTCACTGATAGTCTTGAACTTTGGAATCAGCCCCTGCTTTATCCCCTCCTCGTAATTCTGCACCATCGCGTTGAAGGTAAAGCCCGGCTTCAGCAACAGTCGGTTCTGCTGAGTCTGAGGCAGCTGAGCAACAGCCTGTGGGTTCTCCCAAAGCTGAGGCAGATAGCTATCCTTCTGACCCATCTTTACACCAGCGTTAGTCAAATCCCTGTGCCAATCCGCGAAGTAGTCATGCACTTCCGGATACGCCTGAGGATTCTGCTGGTACTGAGTGAAGGAAACATTATCAAACTTCTTGAACTTGTTTCCAATCAGCCCACCGAATGACTGTGCAGCCTCCCGATGATTCACCCACCACTTGAATGCAGCATCCGTCGGAGCTTTGACTAGAGCCGCGTGCAGCTTAGTCCTGAACCCAGTTGGATTAACCGCTGTTCCAAACCTACCCTGTCCTCCCGGACCATAGGGCATATTCCCAAATCCACCAGCAGGATTAGGCGGCGGTACATTAGGCGGAACTCCTCCACCCCCTCCACCCATCGGAGGACTAACCGGCGGAACTGATCCTCCACCTCCACCCCCAGCAGCAACCGGAGGAGGAACATTAGGCGGAACCTGTACATTCCCAACAGGTGGAGTCTGACCCGAACTACCTGAACTCATAGCTCGCAGTTCGGCCATCCGAGCCTTATACTCATCCTGCTTTATCTCTGCAAACCTATACGCCTTTTCTACTCGCCTACGTTCAGCCTGAACATCAGCCGGAGGACTCTCGTAGTGATTAGACGCAGGACGACCAGCTTTTCCTGTACCCGGACGTGGGTCAGCAAGAGTGTACTCGCCCCGGAATCCTGGAGGTGCATCAGGATGCTTTCTAATCTCAGTCCAAAGCTGCCGGAACTCTTCCTTCAATGCCCCTTCATCATCCAGCTTATCCATCGCAGCAATCTCGCGCATCCTCGCGATTCTGCTATCGAACTCTGGATTGCCCGTCTCAGGAACATCACTCAAGAAGTCCTCAAGATCCGAGCCTTTGAACGGAGAAGAGTTCTCCTCAGCTGAAAGCTTGAATGACCGAAGCGGCTGCTTCTCAACTGGCTGCTCTCGATTAGCTTTCTCGCTAGCTTCAATTGCTGTCAGCCTTCGATTAGCCTCATCAATAGACATCTCGCCTGAGTTAACAGCTTCCTGAATCCGCTGACGTTCAGCACGGAATCCCCGAGTAGCTTCCTCATTAGGAGTAGGCTGGCCCTGAGCTTGCCTTTCTGCCTGAACTCTATTCCTCTCAGCAGTCTCAGCCTCAAGCCTGCTCTGGAATCCAGCTCTCTCCTCAGGACTAACCTTCTCAGCCGGGAACAACTCTACTGGATTCTGATCGTTTATCTCCGCGTCCGTGAATGCCTTACGCGTAGCATTCGCAATGGATGCGTGCTCCTGGTCCGTGATGATTCCAAGGAACCGAGCGTGTTCCAATTCCCGGTCAGTCAGATTCTCCCGGAGATAATCCAGTTTCGCCTTTCCTTTTTGCACAGGGTCAGCAATATTAGCAGTCTCCTCCACCATCCCACGGAAGACTCCCTCAAGTCTAGTCCGTTCCCGCTTGACACTATCGGCTATGCCTTCAGGAGCATCTTTCCGAATCGGAATGGGAGACTCAACCTTGCCTGCCATCCCCTTCACGTCAACTACTGGCGGCTCTCCATGATCCAGCTGGTCCCTGAACTCAGCAATCCCACTATCCATCTCATCGCCGATGTCTTTGATCTGAGCGGCAGCCTGCCGGACCGGATCAACATTCTCCATCGGAACTGCCTTGTACATCTGGATAAGTCTGATCTGGTCAGCCGGAAATCCAATCTGACGCAGCGAGTTAATCTGCGATTCAGTTAGGTTATCCGCCATGTGCTGAGCAAACTTAGCACCTCGGACTACAGGGTCATCGCTCTTGGAAACTTTACGCGCTTCCATAAGGACACCCATAATCCTAGTGCCCACCGATTTAGAAGCCGCGCTGTTTCTCCTACCCCCGAGTGCTCCAGTAGAGAGAGCTTTTGCCTTCTCAATCAAGGCATCGAGAGTTTCCTCACTGACTCCGTTAGTCCCGAAATCAAACGCACCCTCAGTAGCTTCCGTGATTACACGTTCACCTTCTCTACGTGTTTGCCTAGCATGATCCGCTGGCTCAATGAATGGATGCTCAAGGGTAAACCGAGTCAATTCTTCATCGGTTGCCTTGACTCCATAGTGCTGCATCAGAGACTTAATCTCGTCTCGATACTCCGCTGCTTCTTCAGGAGTACCATCGAGATCAAGATCATTCGTCAACCCATCATCAAACCGACGTTCTACTCCTGTCCTCTCCGCAATTGAGTCTCTAGCCTGCTCAGCAATCTCACCCGGTACATCCTCCATCATATGATTAAAGTCATCATACAATGGGAACTGAGCACGCATCTCACTAAACTTATCGAATATTCTATCGTACTCTTCCCGAGTGATTTCTCCCGAGTCGAGTAGCTGGTCGTATTCTCTAACTCGCTGACTATACTCGCGCTGACTCTTGACCTTTCCGAGAGCTTCGATGTACGAGTCTTCAAGAATTGGGTTCTTCCACGGATTATCCTTGATTACTTCGTCAAGCTCTGCTTCAGTCGGACGCGGGAATCCATTCCGCATGATCTCAGTCCGAAGCGCACTCCTATACTGGTCCTCATCAATAGCAATCTGCCTAGCTGCAGAAGCCATATCCGAGACAGAATTCTCCGGACGCTGAGGAGGCAAGTCTGGAGTTTCATCAGGAGGAAGGACCGGCGGTTCTACTGGAGGCAAAGCTCCGCCTGAACCTCCCCCAGCCTGAGGAGTCAGGGGATTCTGAACAGGACCGAGTGGTTCTCCACCTCCCCTAAAATCAGGGGGCAGTTGAGTCGGAGGATTTGGCCTTCTAGTTGCCGATGGTGGCTCCAACAACAATCGCCGAATCTCATCGTTAGGTCTACCAAACACATCAATGCCCCGCTCTCTAGCCATGCGGAACAATTCGTGAATGTCTGCTCCTTCTACCTGCCGTCGATATACGTCATCCAGATCATACCGACGTGGACCTTCAGTCATGCCCTGATTAACCTGAGCCAATGGCTGATCAGGTGGCTGCACAGGACCAATCTGACCCGTTACTTCAAACGGAGACTGAACCTCTAGTCTAGGTTCTGGACCACCAGCAAAGCCAGTTATTCCTGGATCTCCAGCCTCTCTCATTGCACGACGCATCTGAATGATTGCGTGCAACTGATTCTTATCCAGTAGTCCAGTCAGACGCATGAAATCAAGGTCTGCTCCATCGGGTACATTCTCACTAATGTACCGAAGAATAGCATCGCCCTTGCGTACGGGGTCAATGATATTGGACGCTTCCTCAAGCGCAGCATCCCTAACTCCAGTAAGTCTGGTCAGGTCCGCATTGTTCTCAGTAACTCCAGCCCTTAGCTGTTCCTGGAAATCTCCACGCTGTGTATCTGGACGAGCTTCGGCCTGACGGCTCTTCTCAGCCATCCCAGCAATATCAAAGTTCGGTGCTTCTACTGGCGGTCCTCCAAGATCACCGTGAATCGGAGGAGCAACAGGAGGATCCATTCCACCCGGCTGATTCTGCGTAGCGAAATTGAATCCCGGCCGAGTCTGCTGTTCTCTACCAGCCCTCTGATAGTTCTGGATAGCACTAGCTTCTTCCGGCGTGATTGTTCCTTGCTGCGCCAAGAAAGCTAGAGTCCCAGGATCAGTCGGAGGAATCCTAGACAGGAACGCATCATTCGCTTTGATTGGATCAGCGCGCAGAGAATCCTTTAGATCCCGCGCCTCTCTAATCTCACGAACCAACTCCTCAAACTCCTGCCTTGGAGCCTGAGTATGCATAGCTGAGCTAACTGGAGCAGTATTCAGAAGGTCAGTAATCTGTCTGTCTCCCCTTCCAATAGCTGCGTCAATGTCCTCCTGACCCGGCAGATTAACCTCAGGAGTTACGTCAGATTCCATTGCCTGCTGAGCTACGTTCCTTCCCTCATCCAAAGTAGTCGGAGGGAATACAGTAGGAGCCTGAGTCTCAGCCTGCGGAACAAACGGATGAGTCTCAATGAAGTCAGCAATATCCCGGTCTGTAGTTCTGGGATTAGCCCGACGCATCTGACCGGCAATATTGTTCTCATAGTCAATGGGATTATCCACCTGCTGCATAGCCTTAGCAACCCAAGGATGCTGGACTGCTTTAGCTTCAGATGTTCCTACATTAGCTACGAGACTGAAATCATCCGCTACTCCAGGAAGATCCTGAACCTGACTGAATCCTTCAGGAGGACGAACAGGAGGAATCAGACCCTCTCCAGTAGTTGCAGGATTAGCAGGCTGAGTTTCCTTAGGAAGTTTCGGGAAGATTGGTTCTCTCCCCGGCATTCCTTCCTCAAGCGGTATTCTGCTCGGACGCTGGAATCCTGGAGGAGGCTGAACATCATACGGGCTACCCTTCCAATTCCCGTATTCAATTCCTGCCTTACCGGTAGCAGCACCTAGAGTTCCACCGACTACACCACCCACTCCCATTTGACCCAACATCTCCCATGGGGAAACCATGTTGATGTTGCCCTGCTTATCCCAGATTCCCTCCTCCGCCATCTTACGCGGATTCGCACTCAAGCCTGCGTCAAGCATACTCACGCCAGCTTGACTCTTCGCGAAGTTCCAGAGTGCCTTAGCTCCCGCACCCTTACCAGGCATCGCTAGACCAAGCGGTGCAGTTCCTCCTGCAAAAAGAGCTTCAACTCCAGTGGCGTATGGATTCTGTTCTTCTCCCGAATACCAACGCGCACCCATATCCCCAATCGCAGCACCTACAGCAGCACCGCCCATAACACCAGATGGGTGTCTAGTAAGCAGACCTCCACCTATTCCGCCAAGTACTTGTCCACCAGTCCGCATAGCATTAGGGACTGTGAACATACTTGAGAAGGATTCCCACGGTGAATGGTCTGATGCGCTCTGTCGTCTTTGTTCTTCTTCAACCTTTCGCTTCTGACCCTGCTCATGCATCCAGCGGAGAAGTTCCTGATCTGGATCTTCCTCTGTCTGACGAGCAGCCATCAAGTCTGGATACTGAGCGAACGTCCAAGGATACTGAGGATCCTGATCTTCGCCGTAGTCTTCAGAGTATTCATCATACCATGCCACGGCTTACCTCCCGCTCCGAGCCGGATACTTTCTCTTGAAGAACATCCACTCTTCGAAGATCTTCCACTCGTCCGAGTTAGGATCAACCCTCTTACCTGTAGCCCTTGCCTCTTCTATGGCATAGATAGCATCATCAATCTTCTCCATGTCGATGACAATATCATTGCCTGAACTGCCCGGTCCAATTGCTCCGGTCCTACGAAGATTGTCAAAGTCTGGACTCTCGTAAGCCTGATTCAGCTGGTTCTGCATCTCATTGTCAATGTCAGAAGCTGGCCGTCGGGGAGCATTCTTATCAACAGGTGTACGATACTTCTCGTTCTCAGCTCGCTGGTCTCTCTGCCGAGCTTCGTACAAATCCCACTGATTATCGAAGCCTAACTGCTGCCTATTTCTAGCTGCATCCCGATTCAGACGTGCAATTCTAGACCGCTCCTCTGGAGTAGAACCAGCGTGCCTGCCAATAAGACCCTGAGTCAGACTCGGATTCTCAGCCCGAATATCATAGCGCATCAAGTTTCCATCAGCGCCCTGATAAGTCCGGAGTGGCATAACCTCTCGACGCACGCCCTCAGTCTCAGTTCTTGAGTTAGTCAGGTTAGTTCTAGCCCGAGTTAGCGGACGAGTCTCCGCACTATTCTGGAGAGTATTCACCCCAAGCCGACCAAGCCTCCGAGCGTTTACTCTACCACGTGCAGCAGTCTGTTCCTGTCCGTATCGCTGACGTTCGAGATTGTTACGCTGTGTCTCAATCCGCGCGAGTTCAGCCATCTGCTTCGCACGATTACTCCACGCCTCACGATCCTTGTTGTAGGGAGCGTCAAGATAATTCTCACGAGATTGTCTACCAGCAGCGACTCCACGCTGTGTTGCGTCAAGTCCACCGATGAATCCACCAGCAAGCTGCTGCCACCACTTACTCTTATAATCCGAGCGTTTGGGTTCTTCCTGTACATACTTGCCGTACTGCTCCATAGCGTCCTTGGTATACTTTGGCTGTGGAACATCGTACAGCTCCTGCATGTCCATCAACTGATTAGCTTCGCTAGGATCCCAGCTTAGTGGGTTATCCTGCTGCTGCTGAATAGTTGGGTCAAACCGACTGTAATCCTCAATGGGAACACCGAAGGCTTCACTCGGAGTCCCAAAGTAATCAGACGGTCCCTGCTGATCCTGCCCGTAATCGAAAGGAGAAGAGGCAAAAGGATCCTGAGGGTCCTGCTCTTCTTCCTCGTCGTAGTAATCATACCATGCCATCGGTATCCTCCTGCAGGAACTCTAGCACTTTCGCGTGACGTTCATCAGTGGTCCAGCCGTAAATCGAAGGAAGCTGTGCTACTTTGTCTCTTGCTCTAACGTACTTCGCTACGTTCTTGTACAAGCAGACATCATAGCTACGACCGTTAGACAGACCACCGTACCTAACTTTAGGGCTAGAAAGTATCCGCTGCAATCCCATTCTTTCACAGGTCGCCCGATTCTCAGGCGTGTCCTCCGCTACGTAATCGTAGTCAGAATCTTCCCTGTGCATTCCGTAGAATCTAGACCCCACTAAGTAGAACATCACGGACCGTACCTGTAGTCTTCAGAAGTTTTAACTCCTGGGATTGGACTAGTTCCTGCTCCCGGCTGATAACCATAGTCGAAGGTAGGATCCCATCCACCACCACTATAATCACCACCGCCTCCGGTTATAGTCCCCGGATAGCCAGCGGAGTTGATGGGATTCTTACTAGGGATGGTGTTGTCATCCTTACCTCCGGAAGGAATGAACCCCGACCCGAACCTAGCAATGTCGAGCCAGTTAGTCCCACCCTTGTTCGCGGCTGTATTCTGGATGTCCAGCCCGATTAGCCCTCTGTTATTCTGACCCCATGAATCAGCAATATCCAACTGGAACTTATCCCGTCCGAGAGTTGGGTCCATCCCGTAAAGCTGAGTCAAACCGCGAGTCTGATTCTGCTCGCCCTGCATCTGCTGTTCGCCAATCCAACGCTCGTTCTGAGCTTGGAAGTTCATCATCCAGCGGTCATTCGCTTCTGATGCAGCGCGTGCAGCATTACCGTTTGCCTCAGCCCTTGCAGCTTCAGCAGCCTTCTGAGCAGCGATAGTAGTTAGGCCCTGAGCACCAGCAATCTGGCCTTCCTGTCTAAGTCTCTGCGCAGCAACTTCACTTTCCAGAATGGTCTTCTGAGCCTGCGCCTTAGAATCAGAGATAGCCTTCTGCATATTCGTCTGGAGATCACCGGCTCCGCGAGAAGCGTCAGTCATCGCCTTAGAAATAGCAGACTGGAAATCAGTCTCAAGCTTACCAGCAGCAGCAGTACCCGCAATCCTACCCTCAGAGACACTCTTCATCATGTCGGTTTCTGCTCTAGCAGCATCACCGTATAGACCGCGAGTTCCCTCTGCTACTTTACCCTCAAGCTCATTCCCATACTGACCGGCTCCGAGTGCTCCTCCGAGCTTTGTTCTGGTCAAGATCTGCTGGAGCTTGTCTTCAGTATCCCGCGCTCCCTCAATTCCCCACTTCCTACCTTCACGCCGCTCACCCTGCAGATTGATTTCTGCATCTCTTCCAGCAGTCGCGAAGTCCTGTGCATTCTGACGAGATGCTCTACCAGCTGCGGCTAAGAATCCTGTGTTAGAACCACTAGCATTCCGAAGCCTCTGGGCCTCGTCCATCGTAGACTTATAGGCAGCTGGGATAGCTGAGGTTGCGCGATTACGCATCTCCCTCATCATCTCATCCGAGTACCCACCAGTCTTTGCAAACTCATCATAGCCAGTCCCTCTAAACCTAGCTATGTCCTCATCACTCATCCCACCCGTTCGGCCTAGCTCATCCAGGTAACTAATGCGTCCACGCTGAGTAGCAAGAGCAGCAGGATCGAAGCCACCAGTAGGAGCAAGTCGGCGCATCGCGTCAACATCGCCTTTAACTCCAGCAACCGAATCCGGATCCCAACCGCCTGTGATTCCATACTCTCTCAGCCTTGCTGCATCTCCGGTAACTCTATTCCGCATCTCAGGACTAAAGCCACCATCAACGCCGAGCTTCCGGAGATTAGCGATATCCCCTTCGACCCCGGAGATTGCTTCAGGAGTCCAGCCACCAGTTCTACCAATCTCATCCAGTCCACCGCGCAGCTTGTTAATGGCGTCCATATCAACGCCACCACCTTTGCCAAGCATGGAGAAGATGTCAGTTGGCTCTTGCCATTTATCCACTTGAGGTGTAGTAGGAGCAGCGGGAGTTCCACCTACATCTCCACCACCTCCGCCTGAACCCGCATTCGGATCATTAGCAGAACCACCAATCCCACCGTACAATCCACGAATGTTAGAAGCTACGGTTGGGTCAAGTTTGCCAGAGCCGCCCTCATAGAGGCTCTTGATATTCGCACGTTCCGCATCATTCGTGGCACGAAACTCATCGCGCCTCGTCTTTGCGTCGCTATACAGATCATCATACCGACCAGCGGTGGCTACCCGCTCGCTAGTGATGTTCTGTGATGTAGCCTTCTTATCAGCGCCTTTAGCCATTAAATCGTCCTCACTAGGGCAGGTGCCTTAGGTTCGGTAAAACTGAAATGCTTGCGCAGAACCTTCTTGAAGTTCTCATCTTCCGCAAACAAATGGAGTTCAGTCATGCCGAACTTGTCGGCATAGAAGATACCATCGTGGATCATCTTAGTCAGAGCTTCGACTTTGACCCGCGGAGACTGCCCTAAATCGAGATACATGATAGCCTCAACTATGGGCCGGAGATAACCACAGCCAATGATAAGACCATCCTCGTTCTCGATAACGGACGAACCCACATTAACTCGCGGGTCCGAGAATGGAAACGAGTGATGCTGTCGATGAATCTCTTTGATTCGCTCAAGATCACTATCCCGAATCTCTCTACTCGACAGCTTCATCTCGGTGTCTTCCGGTAGAAGTAATCAATGGTGAGCAGGAAAAGGACCGCTCCAATCAGAAGCAGTCCCGCTCCGCTTACACTGGCAAAAGACGAAAAGCTCGGAGAATCACCAGCAACAGAACGACCAGAATGACGAGGACAATCGCTCGTTCTACAGTCATTTCCATTTTCCTTTCCCCTCTTCTTCTTGCTAACTAGGAGTATCAATACCCGCTAGCGCATTCCACAGCGTCACAATCTGCGATTGCAAATCAATGTCTGCTGCGGTACAGACTGAGGTCTTTGTCTCCTCATCGTAGGTTGTAGCGGCTACGATGTTCACGCCCATTACTACCTGAGGACCAGCTACAGTTGCGGCTTGATGCGGACTGCTAACAACCCGCTGAGCATACACCGCACGACTAGAGTGGTATGGAGTATTTCCTGGCTCGTTGAGAATCGTGCCAGCTACGAAAGCCAGCATAGCCTGAACGCGCTCCATGAAACCACCCGGTCCAATATCCCGAGTCAGAGCCATTTGCTGTACTGATGTTTCTGCCATTTAATTTTCTCCTTAAGGCTCTAACGCCTTGACCCGAGCTTTCAATTCACGAAGCATTTGCCACAACACTGGTACAAGCCTGCTGTAATCAGTTCCCCATGAATCCATTTCCTCATCATGGACGGTTACGTGCGTTCCGTATTTTGCATCCAGCTTCTCAGCAATTTCCTGTGCCGAGAACGCGGGGAATTTGTTCCCCCAAGTTGAGTCATCCTTACGGAACTCAGGACGAATTTCCTCTTTCCATGACGCGATGATAGGATTAACTTCATCGAGCAGGTCTAGCGCATTCACAATAGGACCATGCACATCCTTCATGCGAATGTCAGAGGTGTTAACGAACGCTGCTGAATGAACCGCAGCCCATGCATTCGCAGCTAATCCTGACTGATACGCATGATGCGTTGCTGGGTAGTCATGACCATAATGCCACATATGGGTTAGATGACCATCCTGTCCAATCCTAACTCGCCCAACACCAGCGGAACTCCATATTTCCATTGGAACTACACTAGCGGCCATGAAATCTATTAGAGGCTGGTTTGCATATGCACGTACAGAAGCACGTCCACCGTTATCATCAAATCGGCAGCCAAATTCTAACGTGGGATTCCCCCAACTGTAATAGATTCCCGCTTTACCATTAGTGATACATGCCAGTCCCGGCGAAGCTGCACTTCCCTCAGGATAGAAGAATGTGCCTACATGCACAGCAACATTAGCATCAGAGAATGAGAAAGCTTTTACCCCACCAGTTTGGTTATGGAATTCGGTTATCGCGCCGGGGGCATGGCAATAAAACGCTACTCCCGGACCGCTGTTCTTTGAGATACAAAGACCTGCGCCTCTCGCGCCGCCAACACAAATTTGCGCACTCGCTTGATGCAATTCAAAGGAGCCGACGTCGCTAAGTGTCATTCTATGGAAAGTGTTGCCTTGGTTTGTAAAGTAGAAAACATCTCCAAATGCCTGCCAAGACGCACCGGCCATAGCTAACCCAAGTGACCCATCATTCTTTAGGTAGCTTCCACTACCTGCGCGAACGTGCGTACCAGCTGTGATACTGCTAGCCGAAGCCATAGCACCAGAGGCGTCAATCGTAACTAAGTTCTGCTGTGCCACGTTACGAATGTTATGGGACGCGCCATCGTAATACATGGCCTGATTGTAGCAAACTACCTGACCACGCCGTGTTCCACTAACCATAAACTGCGGACCCATTTGGATTCCATCAGCGCCATGAAAAAACATGTTATGGCCATATAGATTCGTTGGCGGGGTGATGCTAACGCCGGTTGGAATAGCGTTAATAAATGCGGTCTGCACCCCATTGGAATCGAAGCCAATGATATCTATACCATTCCGGCCCAAACGAATAAAAGAACCACCCTGACCCGGAACACGCCAGCCACTTGCACCACCATTAGGTGAGTAATAGTTATTAGAGATAAGGGCATTGCCACCATTTACACCAGCTTCGCCAGCCTGAACATATACAGGACACGATGCCGTAGCACCATCACCAATGGACATGTAGTTAGCGAACGCGTTTACATCTGGAAGAATTCGAAGATTACCATTAATATGTACGTTAGAGTTAAATGTCCATATAGCGTTAACAGTCCACGCACCACTAATAACCTCATTCGCACCGACGCGAGCAAGGATAGTTCCATCAGCAATAGCAGATTCTAATAGAAGGTCGCCTGTGTTAATAATGCGTCCAGCTAAATAAATGCCAGCCATGAACTGAGCATTAGTTGCTACGTGAAGTCCAGTAGCATGAGGATTCGTACCGGCACCTAAGTTGTGAATATAACCACCGGTAATCTGGACGCCATCGGAATTCTGAGTACTCATCGTACCCAGGCCTAGACCAGATATAATACCGCCCGGCGTAGTCGCACCTGTACCACCACCGCCTTGGGAGATAACAAGATCAACCCAAGCAGTTCCACTCCACGTCTGGAATTTGTTCTGAGCACGCCACCATCTAATCGTGTTAACTGGTGGAGACGTAGGAGTT
>Ga0137465_1000343_pt1 | contig 23597 bp, 39 predicted proteins | sample EasRivERMGT828_2_FD_104906 | JGI IMG/M metagenome (GOLD analysis project Ga0137465, IMG submission 104906) | Soil microbial communities from meander-bound floodplain in the East River, Colorado, USA - East River MetaG ERMGT828_2 | ecosystem: Environmental > Terrestrial > Soil > Floodplain ... | reverse complement strand
CCTTTTTGAGCGCGCTGGTAATATCTTGGACGGCCCGACTCCCGACCACCGCCGCTTGCGCCCACGCCGTCTGAATCCCGCCGAGGATGCTTTCGATCCCGCCGAGATGTTTATTCAAGGTATCGGTAAAGGACGCGGTCTCTTTTTGCCGCAAGCCCGCTTGGTGCGCCGCGTCCCCCATGCCTTTGAGAGACGGCGCGACGTTCGTCAACAGGACATGGCCGAACGCGTCCGCCTTGATCGTGGACTCCGTCAGGACGGCCGAAAAATCCCGATTGATCGTGACCGCCTCCGACTGCCGGATCGTAAACCCCGCGACGTTCTGTGACGCGCGGACCGCGGCGTCCCCCATCCCCACGGTTGTCAGCCGGACGCGCTCGAGGGATTGCGTCACGTCGTCCGCGTACTTTTTGGACGCCGCTCCCGCTTTCTCGTCGGTTTTGAGCTTCGCCTCCGCTTTGATCCGCGTCTCGTCGAGCGTCCGCCCTTCTAGTTGGAGCGCACTAATCGCGGACGGATCGACCGTCGTCGTCCCACCGACCGTGATGTTATGCAGGAGCGGATTACTGGGGAGCGCCGGCATCGCGAGCGCGGCCGGCTTTTGGTTCCAGATGAACTGTGACTCTTGGAACTTTTTGTCCGAGAGGATCAGATCCCCCATAAACCCGCGGAGACTCCGCGAGGTACTCAACTTCCACTCGTCCCAGGCATCGCCGGACGCGTCGAGCGCTGCGACTTGCTCGTCCGACATCGTCTTAACGCTTTTTATAATCTTGTCGACGTCTTGTTTCAGCGCCGGCGCAATCGCGCTCCATTGCTTGCCGAAAATCGCGGCGCCCGCGTTCGCCCGCGCGACCGGATCCTCGATTTTCGAGATCGCTTTCGCGAGCTCGAGAAATTGATTTTCTGGGGAGAGGCTCCGGATGTACGCGTAATCGAGCCCCATTTGACGAATGGCGCCCTTCGCGGCTTGATCGTCGAGCTTGCGTTGGAGCGTCTCGACGGCGCCGGCCAATGTCTGCATAGACACGCCGGACGTCACCCCGATCGACTCCAACCGCTGCAAGCCTTGAACGGAGATGCTTGTCGACGCGGAGAGATTCGATAATTGATCGGCGTACTCGAGCGCGGCGCCGATCTGCGCCTTAATCGCGTTGACGATCGCCGTCCCGCCGAACGCAATCCCGAGCGCGCCCGCGGCGCCCATGACGGCGCTTTTCATGGTGTCAAACGTCCCCGCGATCGGCTTCGCCTGATTCGCGAGCGCTTGCAGATCGGCCGGCACTTTCTCGCCAATCTGCCGCAGCTTCGCGACCGCCTCCCCCGCTTTGGCGGAGACTTGCGCTAATTCTTTTTCGGTGAGATTCGACGCCCCGCCGATCTTCTCGATCGCCGCGGACATCAGCGTCGCTTCCTGAATCAGCTTCCGGCCGGAGAATTGATCGGCCATCCGGTTCACGGACGCGTTGACTTTGTTCGCTTGCGCGTCAAACCCCTTGAGCGACACCTCCGCTTTTTGTGTCGCCTCATAAAACGAGGAGAAATCCGCGACGAACTTCGCCGTTAAGGCCATCTAGCGATCGCGCTCCCGCGCGTGTTCCTTTTGGAGCTCCTCGACGAGCACTTCATACGCGTCCGCGTCGAGCGCCAGGAGCTCCGCCTGTGTCCACCCCATTACTCGACAGATCCGGAAATCGGAACAGAGACGCTCTCGCCATAGCGCGTTTTTTTTTCCGCGTCGCGCTCCGCCGCCATCGCCGCCTCATGCTCCTGAATCGCGGACCAAATCGCGTTGAAGATGTCGAGCTCGAGCCCCTCGAGCATCGCCTCTTTTTCCTTCACCGGGCGATCGCGAATGAGGAGCGGCTTACCCGACGGATCGACGAGCGACCAATCGAGGAGGTACTCGACGATCGTCGACAGCCCCACCTGGAGCGGATCGATCTCCGTGACTTCGCCCGCGGCCATCCGTTTCACTTGCCGGCCGAACGCGCGCCGCGCTTCGCCGGCCGTCAACCGCTTTTTGACGAGCAACCACTCCGACCCGTCGAGAATCGTCAGCCGGTGCGGCTCCGGGAGCACCACGTAGGACTGCGCCATCGCTTAATGAATCCTTTCCTTCGGCCCGAGCGTCGCCGTCACGACGTCGTCCGCGATCGTGATCGCCAGGACCGGCCAAATCCACGGCGATCCGCCCGGACGCCCGACGACGAACGACAACCCCGGTTGCGTCACGCGCCACGGATGGAGCTCGAGGACGCGCGCCGTCAACACCCCCGCCGCCACCGACCACGCGCCGAGCGCGATCGCGCTGTGATAGCCCCACCGGATCTCCGACGTCCCGGACGGCCCCTCGATGGTCAGCCCGGACTCGAGCGCCGGCATCCTACGCGCGAACCCACGCGCCGTTCGCCTTGAACGTCCCGTCGACCGTCACCGCGGCCGAAATCCCGGACTTCAAGGACGCCGACACCCACGCCGGCCCCGACCAAAACCGCGCCGGTTGCAGGAGGGACGGATAGAGCGCGATCTTGCACCCGTCCGGCGAATCCGCCGCATCGAACAGCGAATCGTCGACTTCGTTCCAGAACGCCGTGAACGTCCCCTTAATATCCGCGAGCCCTTGGACGTACGTCTTATTCTTGGAGCCGAGCGCGGACGTCTCGACGTCATCGACCGCCATATCGAGCGAAAACTCGCTCACTTGCCCGACGTACGCGAGCGGACCCGTCCCACTGGTCGACATATACAACGCGCCGTTTTTGCCGTGATGTGCAGCCATAGCCCTCTCTCCTTTTGTCCGGCTTACGCCGCCGGCGCGAGACTCCGTAAATCCGCGACGACCATCGCCGCCCGATCGATCCAGGACGCACCGCGGACCGCGTCGACCAGCGCCCCCGCCCGCACCGCGCGCGCCGCCGGCGCTTCGTCCAGGAGCGCCCGCACCGCCGCGGCGCCCTCCGCCGGCGTCGTCACCACCGGGACGACGTCCCCGAACACCTCCGCGACTTCCGGCCGGTATGTCGACACATGCGGGAGCCCACACGCCGCCATCTCAAACGCCCGCGGATTGCAGGACTCGCCCACGAGCACCGGCCCCGACGCGTCGAGCGCCGAGCGCTGCCGGTACAGATTGATCCCGACCTTCGCGCGCCGATACAGCGCCGCGGCCGTCGTATTGGCCGTCGTCGACGCCCGGACGAACCGCTTGAGCTTTGACCGCTTGGGTAACAGCCCGGACCAATGCCCATAGAGCCCGAGATCAATCCCCGTCCAGTCGATCGCCTCGAGCCAGGCAATCCGATCCGCGAACCCCGTCCCGACGATGACCACATCATGCGCCGGGACCGCGGCGTCATCCGGCCGCGGCGCCGGCGTATGGATCCCCGGATGCCAGGCATGCGCGAGATACTTCGCGAACCCCGGCGGGACCACCCGGAAGGCCGGCACGATCGACCGCTCCGTCGTCCAGACCCCGGAGCAATAGCCGGCGTACTCGAACTCCCGCCCGAGATCGTACGGCGCCTCCGTCAACACGAGCGTCACCGGGAGCCCCGCGCGCCGCATGAGGATCAACACGTCCGGCGAGAACAGAATCGCCGCGACGACCAGGACGACGTCGACGTCCTCCCGGAGCGCCTTGATCAAGGCATCTTTCGACGCGTGATAGAGCACGTCCCCCGACGTCGGACCCGGCCGACCTTTCCCGAGATGCTTCCACTCCGCCGTCAGCATCCGGCCCGCGCGCGCGAGCCGCCCCTCGAGCGGATACCGGAGGAGCTCGACGCCGTGGCTCGCCAGCCCGACCGCGAGCCCGGCCTCGACTTCCGCCGTCCCCCACGCCGCCCCGGACTCCACCAGGAGCACTTTCACGCCGCCGACTCCTCGAGCGGCGCCTCGAGCGCCACCTCGACGGCCGGCGCCGCCCACACCGCGTACTGTCCGCCCCGATGCTGCCAGGAGCCCTCCGTCACGTCGTCGCGCTCCGTATACCGGATCCGCTCGAGCCGGGAGGACTGCATCAGAAAAAACCCCGTCACCGGATACCGCGTATCGTGCAGGAGCGTATGAATCCGCGCCGCGGCCGCTTTCGCGTCGCCGCCGGCCGTCGACAGCCCGACATACTTCACGGCGTACAGGACGCGCTCCCACGCGTCGCCGCCGAGCATCGCTTGATCCTCATGCGCGAGCTGCGTCACCAGGACATACCGCGTGACATTCGCCCCGCCGACCACATCGAACCAGACCCCGCCCGGCGCGAGTGTCGCGAGTGTCGCGTCCCCGGTGAGGACCGCCAGGACCGCGGCGTCGATCTCCGAGGTATCAGAGCTCGACACCCGTCACCTCGAACCCGGCGCGCTCGAGGAGCGCCGCTTGACCGGCCCGGACCGCGCGCCGCGCGCGCTGGACTTCCGGGACAAACGTCGGATGGGGACGCGCGCCGCGCGCCGTCCCGAACTCGTACAAATGGGCGTGTGGCGCCGCACTCACGACCCGCACCGACGCGCCCGATCGCGACGTTTCTTTTTGATCGACGCGGACCTTCGCCGCGAGCCCGCCCGTCCGGACGTACTTGCGCCCGCGTTTCCCGACGTACACCGAGCCGGCTTGCGGATACGCCGCGCGGATATGCTCCGCGGCCGTCGTCGCCTCCCGGACCAGGACGTCCCCGCCCTCCGCCGCGAGCGCCGGCGTCAATTTTCGGAGCGCCGCATAGAACTCCGGGAGACCCTCGATAATGAGCCGCGTCGCGCCCATTACGGGACGCGCTCCTCGACGTAGAGCTCCATAGCGATCCCCCGCAAATCAACGTTATTGACGCCCGCGATCGCGAAGATATGCTCGAGCCCCGCGAAATCCGTATACCGGATCCGCGTCGCCGTCGTCACGTCATAGCGATAGTCCCCGCTGACGACGTGCGTCGCACTCGCCGCGACGACGCCCGCGAGGACCGTCTCCCGATCGCGCAGTGTCGCCGCCCGAATCGCGACATACCACGTCGGCGGATCGAGCGCCGTCCAGCCTTGCGTGTAGCCGCCGTCCCCGTCCGGCACCGCCGGCCCCGGCGCCTCGAACGTCACCAGATGGACGTACTCGCCCCGGCCCGTCATGCGACCACCGGATCCCGATCCGTCACGAGGAGCCGCGTAATCGCCGCCCACACGTCCGCGTCATCCGTGCCGCTTGGCGCGCCGTCGACGTTCTTGTAATAGTGGCCCGCGAGATAAATCACGGCCCGCTGGACCCGCGCCGGCGCCGTCGCCGGCGTCCAGGCCGGATCCCAACTGTCCGGCGTATCCGCCAAATGCCGCGCGATCCGATCCGTCGCTTGCGCTGTGACCATCGTCACCCGCGCGTCGATCGCCGGCGTCGCCGGCTCCGGCAGGAACAACGCCAGCTTGACGTCCGCGATCGTCACGACGCTAACCACGATCGCCCCGCGGCTTGTAATCTTGCCCATGCTTGACGGACAGCTGCCAATCGCGCGACGCGCCCGGCGAGCCCTGCGTCTCGCGCAAACAGGTAAACATGCTCCCGCCGGCCGTCACCGTGTCCCCCTTGCGGTAGGACTTCCCGGAGACATACGTCCCGAGATACTCCATGCCCGGCGCGCCATCCTGTCCGGCCGGACCGGCCGGCCCTTGCGGACCTTCCGGCCCCGGCACCGGCCCCCGCGCCTCGAGCGCCGCGATCCGGTCGAGCGCCGCCCCGAGATCCCGTTGGAGCGCGGCTGTGTAGCCCTCGAGCCGGATCCCGTCCTTCGTCTGCATCTCTTGGAGCGCCGCGAGTGTCGCGCGCTCCCGCTCGAGCGCCGCGACGATCGGCTCGAGGAGCCCTTTCACCGACACCGCGAGCGACTCCGCCAGGACGTCAGGCCGCATAGCGCAACCCTTCGACCGCTTTCGCGAACGTCACCGCGAACAGCTTTTCGTCCGCCTCCGGATCCGCCGGAACGCCCGTATTCCCCTCCGCCCCGGCCGGCGCCGGCGCCGGTTTCGAGAACGGATCGTCCGCGTCGCGCTTCGCGAGCGCTTTTAAGCTGAAATTCTGTTGCTGCATGTACGGCGTGTCCCCGCCCTCGACTTTGCCGAGCCCGAAATATTTTCGGCGCGCTTCGTCCGGAGACAGCGCCCCGGCGCCAATCGACTCCGCCGCGGCTTTGACTTTCGTCGCCGTCACCATCCAGATCAAATCGTCAATATCGAGCTCCGTCCCGTACGCCGTGCCGAGCTCGAGCCCCTCGTCGAGCGACGCTTGAAAATTGGCGACGAGCGACTGGATACACTGCGAGTGATACTTTTGGAGGAGCGCCTCGAGATCCGAGACGGGAGACGGCGTCAAATCGAGGAGCGCCGGCGGGACGTGATAACACGCACACACCTGCGTGGCCGTCCACTGCAACTGTTCAATCAGTTGTGCGTCCGCCGCGTTGACGCTCATCGCCTCATACTTGAGCCCGTCGCCTAGGACCGCCACCTTGCCGACATTCGCGCCGGAAAAATTCGTATCCCAATATTCCTTGAGCCGCGTCGCCGTATCCTTCGCGATCGCGCCCGGCGCCGTCAGGACGCCGCCCGGATTACTGCCGCCGCGGAAAAACTGCTCCGACGTCCCCTGAATCGTCAGCCCTTGCAAGGCCGCGAGCCCACACGCATAGAGCGGCGTCACCCCGACCAACGGATGAAAGAGCGTGACCATCGGATCGTGAATGATCTCGCGCGCCGGGACGACCAGATCCGACCCGTCCGGGAGCCCCGCGAGATCCGTCCGCGCGAGCTGGTAATAGACCGCGCCGTCCGGCGCGACGAGCGGCGTCACGCGGGCCGGATCGAGGACATAGAGCGCGACGACCACCCCGCGCGCGTCGCGTTCTTTTAGGACGTACGCGTTGCCGGCCGTCAACTTGGACGTCATCCATTGCTCAATGAACTTGATGATCGTCTGATACCGATTAGGCTTGCGAAGGACGGGACTATAGGCCGGATTCGTGGTTGGCACCCACACCGCCGGATCCGTCGGATCCGGTTGCGTGAGATTGAGCGCCATTTTCCCGACGTCGGTTGCAATGAGCGTCACGCACCCGTACACCGCGAAGTAGGACAGCGCCGTCGGCGCCGTGATCTCCTCGTTTTGCTGCCAGGCGCCCATAAACGGCTCCCGGACCATCGGACGCCAGCCCCCACGCGACGCGGACGATGACCCCGTCACCGCCCGCCCCCGCGCGCGCCCGATCTCGAGCCCGAAAATCCGCATCGACTAGACCGGATACACCGCGCCCGTCAGGTAGTACACCGCCGTGGACGTCGCGCGCTTCCAATTAATAAACCGCTCCGCCCGGAGCGCCGTCAGGTTGTCCTGAAACATCGACGTCCAGACCGTCGTCGCCGGATCCGCCGGATTGACCGGCGCATCGTTCATTTGGAGCGTCGCCTCCTTCGAGACGTCGATCTGCACCCCGCCGTCATCGGCGTACAGAATGTATTCCGGCGCCAGCCCGATCACGTTCTGCCCGACGACGTTCGACGCAATGATCGTCAACCCGTTCGCGCTCCCGCCCTCGACGCCGACCCCCGGAAACAACGACTGGCCGAGCGCCGTCCGGAACATCCCCATCGCGTACGCATTGCTTGAGGACATGATCACCGTGAGCCCCTTGAGCGGGATGTTGTACGTATTGAAATGCCCGACAATCAGCCCGAGATCCTTTGACGGATCATCGAGCGACGCGGCCGTCGTCGCGCCGTTCGTAATCGACGCCGGCGACGTTTGCGCGACCTCCGCGACGAGCGGATCCGTGAATTGTTGATCCAGGAATTGTGCGATCCCCGCGACCATATCGCGCCGGACGATCTCCTCCGCGGACGGATTCGAGGACTTGATCAACTCGTCCGTGAGGACGATAATCCCGGCCGCTTTCGCCATGCCAAGCGTCGCCGTCCCAAACGTGAGCTTCCCGACCGGCTTCGCTTTCGCCTGTCCGACCCACTTGTACGTGCCGCCGCCCGTCTGAATCGGGACCTGTGTATTGAACGGGACTTTCGTTAGACCGGGAATCTTGCCGAGAATCGTTGCCGGCCGCGAGAGCTCGATAAATTCGCCCGTCAGCGCGTTGATCTGGACGAGCGCTTGCGCCCACGCCGGATCCAGTGTGGACCCCGGCGCCACCGCCGCCTTGACCATCAGCTCGACGTTGGAATCCTTGTACTGCTTCGCGATCTCAAACGCCTTGTACGAATCACCCTTCGCCTCGACGAGCGTCTTGACCATCCGGACAAAGGTCTGACCCTTCGGCGCGTTCGACGTGATCGACACGAACGGGAGCGCCCCGGCCGGCCGCGTCGGGAGCACCGGCGCCGCCGATTTGATCTGGATCTGTTCGGCCGTCCGCAACCGCGCGAGATGATCGTCCGCCGCCTTCACTTCGAGCTCGAGCCGGTCATACTGCTCCGACTGGTCCGCGTCGAGCGTCGCGCCCGCGTCCGCGGCTTTGTTCATGAGCTCGAGCATCGCCGCCGCGAGTGACCCGCGCTTGCCTTCCCATTGCGTAATCTGTTCGGCCGTGGTCTGTTTTTGCATGAGAGTATCCAATCGCACTACGCCCGAGACGCCGGGCCGACTTCGGCCGGACGCGGCCAGATCGAAACTTTTAATCGTGCGGATCGTGGTTTCACTATTCGCCGGGACCGTCACGAGCGACAGCTCGCAGATCTCCGTGCGAAGGAGATGCATCCCGCCGGACTTGAGGAACTTGACGCCGTCCTCGAGCGGCCGGAACCCAATCGAGACGCCACGAATCAGCCCGGCTTTGATGGACTGCCAGGCTTCCTCGACGCGATCCCGGAGCGCGCCGGGCTCCGCGATCACCGGGAGCGTCGCCTCGAACGCGATCCCGTCCCGCGTCGCCGTCAGATACGCACAACCGACCGGACGCGCCGCGTCATGATGGAGGAGCAACGGGAGCGGATTCGCGAACGTCGCGCCGAGCGGTTCGAGCACGTCCCCGCGGCGATCTGGTGTCGGTGTCGACGCCAGCCCGGAGAACGTCCGCTTCTCGGTATCCGCTTTGATGGAAAGGAGCGCGTACGCCCGATCGAGCATCGCGCCAGAGAGTGTACGGCCGGCGAGTTACCGCTGTATTTTGGGAGGACGGTAATCATCCACCGCGCGCCGGATAAACTCCGATAGCGACAGCCGCGCGCCGGACGCGCGCGCATAGAGCGCGTCATACCGCCCCGTCGTGAGCGCGACGGACACCTTCACCGACCGCCGCACCGCGGGATCCAACGCCGGCCGGCCGGCGCCCGGCGCCCGGCGGAAACTCACGCCGGACCCCCGAGAATCACCATCTGATATGCCGGCTCCGGCGATCCGCCGGCGTCCCGCGTCATCGCGTCGATCGCCATCACGAGCGCGACGACCCCGTCGATCCGCTCCGTTGACTTCGCTTTCGACGGTTGGATATTGCCCGCATGATCGGTATCCACCGCCGCGTTCCCCAGATTCCAGCGAAGGACCGGATGCCCGTCATGCCGGAGCGACCCCTCGAGGACCGCTTTCTCGAGCGCTTTCGACGGCGCCGAGAGCGACGCTTTCCCCTGCCGCACCTTGACGACCGTCAACTTGTCGACCTTCTCGAGCGTCTCCGTCAGCCCGACCGCGTTCCACGGATCGACCGCCAGGATCCGCATGTCAAAGACTTCGCGCCACGCGAGGAGCTTCGCGCGGACGTCTTCGTACTTGACCTCCGGCCCCTCCGACGCCGTGATCAGCCCCGCATGGACCCACGCGTCGTACGGCACCCGATCGCGCGTCGACCGGACGAGGATCCGCTCCTGCGGGACGAAGAAGTGCGGGAGCACCGCGAACCCCGGCCCGTCGTCATCCGGAAAGACCGCGACCGCGGCCGTCAGATCATTCGTCCGCGACAAATCCAGCCCGACATAACACCGCCGGCCCGCGAGCGCCGCGACGTCGAGCGCGACGCGACACGCATCCCAGGACGCCAGCGACAACCACCGCGTCTCTTGCTCCGTCCAGATATTGAGGTACAGCCGCTTAAACGTGTTCTCCTGCGCCGGGATTTCCTTCGCGCGCGCCGCGAGCACCCGCATATCGTCGAGACTCCGGAAATCGTCGAGCGCGGGATTACACGCGCGCCACACTTTCTCCGACGTCCAATCCGCCTCCGCCGGCGCTTCGTAGATCACCGGGAGAAACGACGGATCGAGCGCCGGCGCCTCGAGGACGCGCTTCGCGTGGCTGTAGAGCTCCCAGAGAATCGAGTGTTTATCGTACCCGGCCGTCGAGATCCCGAAAAAGAGCGGACGCGCCCGCGCGCCCTGCGACGTCACCAGGACGTCGTACAGCGTCCGATCGGGCAGGGCATGGATCTCGTCAAAAATCACACACGACGGATTCAGTCCATGTTTGCTATACGCCTCCGCGGACAGCGCCCGATAAAAACTGCCCGACGCACGATGGACAATCCGCTTTTGCGACTCGAGGATCTCACACTCCGCCGCGAGCTCCGGCGCATTGCGGATCATCTGCGCCGCCACCCCGAACACGAGCGCGGCTTGCTCTTTCTCCGCCGCGGCCGAATACACCTCCGCGCCGATTTCGCCGTCCAGGAGGAGAAAGTAGACCGCGAGCGCCGCCGCGATCTCTGTTTTGCCGTTTTTGCGCGGGAGCATGAGGAGCGCCGACCGATACCGCCGGCGCCCATCCCGCCCGACCGTGAACAACTGCCGCACAATCCGCGCTTGCCACGGCCGGAGATTAAACGGCCGGCCGGCGTCCGGCCCTTTCGTATGCGTCAGCTGATTGATCAGCCGCACCGCCCGCGCGCCGGCCGTCTCCCGCCGAGCCATCCTAGACCCCGCGCGCGACCAGGAGCGACAGCATCCAGAACGCGAGCCCCGTTGCTTGCAAATTGACCCGCGCCGGCACTTGGACCGCCGCAAACACGAAGCAGAAGAACGCCAGGAGATGCAGAATCGCGACGAGTGTCAGCATTACCGCCTCCCTCTATCCGCCGTTATGGTTCCCGCCCGAGCCGCGCGATCTCCGCATACTCGCGCCAAATATGCGCGAACGCCGTTTTGAGAATCCTTTGGTTATCGGTATCGGCCCGGCGAAAGAGCGCCCCGAGATCCGCCACGAAGCCCCCGCCATAGCGAAGCATCGCCTCCGTGATCGCGTAGTCCGTCGGCTCCTCATCGGTCATCGCGTCCACCGTGAACCGCCGCCACAGCCGCGCATCAGATAACCACCACGTCACCACAACCACTCCGCCGCGACACCCCGCATCGCGACGAGCCGCTCGAGCGCGCGATCGCGGATCCGTAAGTACGGGTTTTCGATCGGATTCGCCGTTCTAGGATGCAACACCATCGCCCCCTGCGTCCGGATATTCTCCGCCGCCTCCCAATACTCGAGATACGCGTCCGCGTACAGCCCCGCGCGATCGGCCCGCGTCCCGCGCTTGACGAGCCCCGCGATAATCACCGCGCGATCGCGGACCGGCGTCTCGAGCTTTACTTTGCCCATACCTTGAGCCCCGCAAACATCGCGAGCGTCGCGACCTCATACCGCCGGCCGACGCCCGTCGCCAAATCCACATCGCCGCGCGGGACGTCCGACGGGAGGACCGGGAGCCCGTCCTCGACGCTCGCCACGAGATCAAACTCCGGCCCGCCCTCCGTAATATCGGCTTGCTCGAATCGCGGATTGCAATTCAGGTTCATGCTTCCGCGAATCAGGACGCGCCGTTCGTTATTCCACACGCGCGCGATCTTCGCGTGGTTGTGACAGAGCCGGACCGCGTCCGCGCCGAATCGCGCGCGCCACGCCTCGAGCGTCTCCGCCCGGCCGTTATTCTCCGCCGCGCGATCGATAACCAACCGCGCGGCCGTGATCTCGCGCCGGACCATGATCCCGCCCATCGCCGCGGTTTCGTATTCCGAAATCGCCCACGTCCAGACGGATACCGCCGACGGCCCGATCTCCCGGACCACATGCGCGATCATGTCAAACATCGAGAACTGGCCCCGCGTCAGGAGAAAGAGCCGGAGCCCCGGATCGATCGGCCCGATCGCCTCCGACGCGCACCCGAGCGCCTCGAGCGCGCGACCGGCCCGGCGCCCGGTCCGGCTTGCGCTTTCGTCGCGAACGGAGATCACGCCCACTTGGACACCGCCGGCGCCGCCGCCGGCCGGACCATAATCCGCGAGCGCGCCGCCGGCGTCAGCCCGAAATGCTCATAATACGGACGGAGCGCCGCGGCCGTCTCCCGCTCGAGCCGTAACACCGGATGGACGACCAGGATCCGATCGCCGGTTGCGTCCTCCACCCATCGCAAGAGCGCGAACCCCGGCGCCGCTTTCGTCACCATCAGCAAATCGAACGACGCTTGCAACTCGCAGAACGAAACGAACGCCGGCACATCCCCGACGGAGAGCGTCCCCATCGCGACGCAAATCGGCGCCATCCGACCCCACACAATGCGCGCACCCGTCGTCAACCCGGCCGGCACCACCACCGGATCCGCCGGCGGTTGCGGCTCCGCGAGATTGAGCGGCTTTTTGCTTGGATTGCCCCGAAGCACATGCAACGCCGTCGGCTTGGGACGTCTCCCGCTGCTTTTATTTCCCGCCATTGGGTAAACTCCCTAATTTCCCGAAAATGCGCGCGAAGAACCCCGATGGTCCGGACGGACGATCGAAAACGGACCATCGGATACCCCCCCCCGTCTCCCCATGCAAATGTATTCACCCATGTTTATAAACATCCACCTATTCCCCACGTCGCGTCTTAGCGCTATGGTGCGACTTGCACAATCCCTGTAAGTTCGCGCGATCCCAGAAGCGATCGACGTGGCCCTTATGCGGGACGATATGATCGATCTCCTGCGTGATCATCCGTCGACCCTCCGACAGACAGACCGTGCAGAACGGTTGCTCCCTAATGATTTCGTCCCTCATCCGGAGCCACCGCGCCAACCGATACAGCTTGCGGACGTCCGGCATCTCAACCTTGACGTACCTATGACTGACACAGCGACCCGCTTGCACCAGGACAGGACAGCCAGGCTCCGCACAGTACTGCACCTAGTCGTCCTTCCGCTCACTTGGCCGCGACTCATCGAAATCCGCCATAAACGGCTCGAGCTGGCGCCACCGTTGCCGACGCAACTTGCCGATCGCCCGAATCTCTATCTGACGGATCCGCTCCGGTGATCGCTCGAACGCCGCCGCGACGTCCGCGAGCGTCTCCTCCTCATACCCGTCGAGCCCATAGCGGCGCCGCAACACTTGCGCCTCCCGCGGCGTCAACCGATCGAGACACGACGAAAGCATCGCCCGGAGCTCCCTATGCTCGAGCGCGTCCTCCTGCGCCGGCGGGAGCGCCAGCGTCTCCGCACTCGCCAACGACCGCAACGCGCGCGCCGGCACTTCCGCCACGAGACGCCGCGGGCAATCGCGCTGGTATAACACGCGCGGAAATAACTCCTCCACCGTGCAACCCGCGAGTATCGACAACGTGAGCGCCAACACACACGGCTCGCCGCGGCGCTTATACGGCGTCTCTGTTAGATTGAGAAACGCGCCCACGCGAAAATGACTCACGCCATGCGCGCGCGCGAACGCCGCCACCGACGGATACTCGTCAAAAACCAGATGCCACAACCGATTGTTCCGCGTCCGGAGCTCGAGCCGGAGCGCCTCGACGCTCATCGCGCGCCGACCATCTCGCGCGGCGCGACATAGATCCGACTTATCCAAATCCGCCGCGGGTTCGCGTGGCACTGCCGTTGCGCCGAGTGTCGGAAATCCTCCGACCCGCTAATGACCTTCGCGCGGACCGCGCGCATAATCGCGGACCCCATCGCGCGCTTATCGACCGGATAGTCGCCGTCGACAAACTGCCACACTTGATCGACCACGAACGCCGACCACGTCCGCGCCGCCTCATAAATCGCGCGATCCGCCGCGGCCGCAAACGCGCTCGAGACGTCGACGACCGCCATCCCGGTATCCCGGCGCCGGCGCGCCTCCGCGAGATCAAGCACCGGCTTGTGACTAACCGCGCGCGCCGGCCGTGGCCGTGGCGCCGGCGGATCGTCAAACGGCAGACGCGGACCCTTCGCTGTCATTGCTCGAGGAGATCCTTTGCTTGCCCTTCACCTTTATCCGTGACGAACCGCGCGATCGCGCGCGCCAGCTTCGCGAAATCCTCTGCACTGACATACAACTCATAGCGCAACACGACCGCGCCGTCCGCCGGGACGACGAGCTCCACGAGCCGCGCGTTCGCGGGACACAAACCCTCATCCATTAGCGCTTTCCCCACCGACCGCCCGACATAGGCCACGCTATACCTCCCGAATCGAGACACCGTGGACGAGCTCCGCGATCCGCTTGCGGAGCCGGTAATCTGTGGTTTTTGTCGCCTCGCCCTTGACGTCCTCGACGACGATCTCGCCCGTGATCAGATCCGTATACGAGAAATCCGCGGTATACACGCCCGCTTGCGTCACGACGATCGGCGTCTGCGAGCGCCAGAGCTCCATAATCTGCAAAGGAAAACGCGGTTGACACTCGAGCGCCGCAATCTGCCCCGCTTTCTCGAGGAGCCGGAGCTCGAGATAGCGCGCCGCTTCTTTCTTGCTCGCGAATCGCCGGCCGTCGACATGCACCGCGATCGCGTGGTACTTATTCCCGGCCGGCGCCGGATCCGGATCGTCCCGGATCAATCCTTCCTTGCGCGCGTACGCCGACCAACTATTCCGATCGTGCATCGCCCTCGTACCACGCTTTCATCGCGCGATAGCAGTCATCGCACACAATCACCATGCCCGGATCCGTACTCGCATCAGCCACGCCAAAATCGCGCGCCGCTTCCTCGTTCGCCTTCGCATCATCCGACACCCGAGTAAAGCGACCTCCACACGCCCCGCACGTATATTCCGAGCCCGCCGGCGCCGTCATCGCGCACCCGTCCAGGGACGCGCCGTCTCGAACGGCAGGACACCCCACCGCACCGCGGGAGGCGGATCCGCCGGACCCGGACAATGGTTGCCAATGACATCGACAATCCAAATCCCCGTGGTCCCCGCGCTCGCGCGATACGCGACAATGTCGCGCGCGATCGCGGTACAGCCGCCGTCCTTGCAGAGATAGCCCCACCGCGGATCCCGCGCGCGAAGCGTCGCAATCACTAGATCGAGAAATTGCCATGCGGACTCACCCGTTGTGAGCTGGCAACTATTCGCCAGGAGCGCGGGATTATTGGCCGCGACCTCCCGCGTCACCGCTTCTCCGTACGCCGGGAGCGGGAGCGCGGCGCCAGGCTCGCCACCACTCCCGCCACCCGGACCCGGCGCCGGAGCGGCCGTATCCGACCGATCGTTGTTGTTCGTGTTGTTGTTCGTACTCGTGATCGTGATCGCCGCGCCATCCGGCGCCGACGGCGCGCCGGCCGTCGGTTGCGTAATATTGAGCTCGCACCCGAGACAGAGGAGACAGACGAGCGCGATGAGGACTCGCATGGACACCCCTTAAATAACTAACCGGGACGGTATAACCGCGAGCGCCGCGGACGGTTTCCGCTGTTCGAGTAAATCGCGCTCGAACTCCGCCGCGTTATCGTGTTCATTGACCGCAATCCGCGTGATGTACGCATGACACGCGATCCCGTCCGCCGTCGTACCTTCCCAAATCCGCGCCGGGACGTCGACCCCGTTCGCAAGGACGAGCGTCACAATCCGATCGGTATTCTCGAGCGTCACCTTCACCTGTCCACCCCCCTCTCGTCCCGAATGATCCGACTCATCCCGTCGAGCGTCTCCCGCATATTCGCGACGCACAGCCCGAGATGGGCGAGCAGATCCCGGATCTGCCCGTCGAGCTCGACGATCGGACACGTCGCCACATGCGACCCGTCCGCCTCGAGACAAATCGCACAAATCCAGCGATCGCCCGAGCGCACCGCGAACCGCATCGCCGGCCCCTCCGTCACGGCGTCCCGCCGGGACACGGCGTCCCGGCCTCCGGCCCGACGTCGATCCGCCCGGACACCGTCACCCCACACGCGAGCGCCAGGACGACGAGCACCAGGACGAGCGACGTCCAGACCGCCCGGCGCATCACGAGACACGCCTCCCGACAATTTCAAATCGCCTCCGCTCCGGTCGGTCCATCCCCGGCCGCGGTTTCGCCGCGTTCTGCTGAATCAAAGCATTAACGGCCCGCGCATCCTCGACGAACCGCCGATACTGCCGGAGCACCCACCACGCCGCGAGCCCCGCGGCCATGCACAGCCCTATGACAAGTTCGGTCATACGCCTTTACTCCGTTCCGGTTTTCGCGCGCGCGCGTGTACGAGTACTAAATGACGGATCAATGACGGATCGGCGGAAGCCCGCTTCCGGGATAGGGGGAAGCCCACTGCATGTTAATGCTGTGGAAACCTGTGGAAACCGTGGTTTTCCGGTGCGTTTTTGCGGTTTCACCTGTTGAAAACGTGTTTTATCTAATGGAATCGGTAATTGTGCGCCGTCTCCCGCTTGCGGGAGCGCGGCCGCGTTGAGCCGGTACCGCGTCGCGCGATACGGCCCGGACACCTCGAGCACCTCGAGCACCCGCCGGCGCCGGAGCTCCGACGTCGCCGCCCGCGCCGCCCGTTGCGACCGCCCCACCATGCGCCCGATCGTCGCGACAGACGGGTAGATCCGCGTCCCGTCATCCTTCGCGAACGACGCGAACGCCACCGCGTACGGCTTGAGCCAGGACGGGAGCGCGGACTCGAGGACGGCCGAGACGAGACGGCCGCTCACCGGCCCGCCCCTAATGCGTCAGGGTACGCCGGCCGGACGGACGACAATCCAATCGCGGTTGCTCGAGATCCCGGAGGACGTCGGCTTTGAGCCAGAACGGTTGCCCGCTCTCGTCCATGCCGGACGGCCGCGGGAGGAACGTCCCCGCGCGTAACCGCCGGCGGATCGTCGGCACACTGAGCCGATACAACCGCGACATGTCGAGCAGTTTCAGAATGATCGGGAGTTGGGCGAAATCGGTAAACGGCGGGAGCGATGGACGGCGCCGACGACGTTGGGCCATTGAGCCTCCGTAGACGACGATCGGCCCGGCCGTGGGGACAGCCGGGAAGGTTGGATAGGGTACGTATACCACCGTACAGACCTATTCGTTTACAATCTATGGAGCACGCGCCATATTGCCGTGCCAAACTGTGTATAGGACAATCCCGGCTGTCGTGGCCTCTGGACCCCGGATTACGAAGCACGTCCCCGCGTGGCAGTGTCAGCGTTGCGGGCATGAATGGATACCGAAGCATCAGGACATCGCCCCCGTCACTTGTCCGAAGTGTAAGAGCCCGTATTGGAAAACGCCGGCGCGTACACCGGCTGTACGCCGTACACCGGCCCGCCGCGTCAAAACCCCTTAGCGCCGCGCGTGTTCCAGGTTGCGGAACTGGCGACGCTTCACCGGATGTTTTTCGCGCTCCTCGAGCCATTGGAGAATCGCGGACCAGCGCCAAAACAACTTCGACGGCGTTAATTGAATCGGCGCCGGGAAGCGCTTCGCCGTGATCATCGCGTTGAGCGTCGATCGGTGAATCGGAATCCGCTCGAGGACTTCGTTGGCGTCGACGATGCGTTCGTCCGCCTCCGTGAGCACCCGCCGCACCGCGGGACGGTTTCGCGTCTTAGCCATACGAGACTTTCTACACCCGATTTTTTCTGCTGGTTTTCTTGTGAAGGCGGGAGCGACGATCAATCGTGATCAATCGTGATCAATCGTGATCAATCGTGATCAATCGTGATCAAACTTTCTCTATCTGACCATCACTTTTCGCTTGACGACGATCTAGGACGGATAGACGACGCTCTTACTCCCTTGTCGTAATTCTCGAAAATCCATCAGGATTTGCGCGAGCCGCTCCTCCTCTGTGATCCCGACTTTTTCCTTCATAAACTGATACAGAATCGTGTCCGTAATCGCCGCCTCAATCGCGCCTTGGAGCATATCGCGCACTTCCCGCGCTTTCGTAATGTCGCATTGCGTACTCTCACCGTTAAGATGGATCTCCACCATCCCCTGTTTTGTCCGCGTACTTAAGATTGACGCGATCTCGATATGATCCGCGCCGGCGCCCTTTGGCGCATGATGCCGGATCATTTGCGCGATCCGTTCCCCTAATTGTCGAGCGGCCGGCGTATTTGTGGCTTCTGCCACGCTAATCGCGATCCGCGCCGCGCGTTCCATTGCATCCACGTTCAATCCTCCCCTTAGCGCCGCGGCCGGTGCGGCAATACGTTCGTCTTTTTCTTGGCTTTATTCGCGAGAATCCGCGCGAGCTCGACGTCCCATGCCGCGAGCGCTTGGCGCTTCTCGACGTCGTACGCGTGGAGGTTGTAATGCTTCTCCGTCACGCTGTACCGCGCATGATTGAGCACCCGCCCGCGCGTGGTTTCATCGAATCCGAGCTCCGCGAGCCGCGTCCCGACCGTCCGCCGGAGATCAATCCATTCATACGCGCCGCCATGAATCGCCGCGAGCGCCTTATGCTCGAGACTCGTCAGTGTCAGCCCCGGAAAGACGCGCGCCTCCGTCTCCGCGATCGCCGCCCGCCGGCGTTGTAAGAGCTCGAGCGCGGTTGCCGGGAGCGGGACGACATGCGGTTTTCCGTTCTTCGTCCGCGGCGCCGGCATCGACCAGAGCCCCGCCTCGAGATTGATCTCGCGCCAGAGCATCCCGGCCGTTTCGCCGCCCCGCTGCCCCAAGAGGAGCCGGAGCCGGACGGCGTCACTCGCGGCGCCCGGACGCGCGTCCAGGCCCGCGACGAGCGCCCGGAGCTCCTCGTCACTGAGCACCCGATCGCGCGGCTGTTCCGTAAACCGCTTGATCACCCTTGACGCCGGATGAGCATCGACCAGCCCGCGATCTAATGCGACCGTGAACATCCTCGAGATGAGCGCCTGAATCCGATTGACGCCGTACGTCAAGCCCTTGCCCGCGACGACGTCGAGGAGCTCATGTACCTGTGGACGCTTGATCTCCCGGAGCGCGAGCGCGCCCCACGCCGGCAGCAGATGGCGATCGATCTTGCTCGCTTCGTCCGCCCATTCCTTTGTCCGCCCTTTTTGGAATCCGACGTAGACCGGGACGAACATCGCGAACGTAAACACCGGCGGACCCGGCGCCGGCGCCGGTGCACTGGCGACGCGCTCGAGCTCCGCGCGCCGTGCACGTTCCACGATCGGATCGAGCCCCTTGTCGAGCAGCCGCCGCAATTCGTACGCCTCATCCCGCGCGCCAGCGAGCGACAGCGCCGGATACTCGCCAAGCCGGATCGACTGGTCCCGGCCGTCGAGCCGATACGCGAAGTACCAGACCTTCCGGAGCGCGCCCGTCCGAATGACGAGCCCGCGCGTATGCGAATCGAACACGCGATCGGCCGACGTCGCACCGAGGAGAAACCGATCCGTCAGGAGCTTTTTCATAACCGGCCGGTATTCTAAACCATTGGTTTTCGCGGGAGCCCCGCCGGAAAATCTGGCAGTAATTCGGCAGTGTTTTGCACTGCTTGACCAGAAACCGTCAGAAACCATTCTACGCTTTCTCTAAGGAAAACGCCATTCCTACAAGATTGTTTTCTGACGGTTTCGCCCTATCCAGCACTTAAAATCCTGTGAGAGTACCCCTCTCGTGCGGGTTCAAACCCCGCCCCCGGCATTTAGAATCTAGGACTTACAAGGAAAGACTGCCGGTACAGGACTTTCAGGCAGTCAAATTAGGCAGTAATTAGGCAGTATCGCGACAGACCAATTCAGGACTTCCGATCGCTCACTTCCACGCGATCGCGTACACGTCCCCGGCCTCCGGATCCTCGACGACGGCATGCCGCTCGAACGGCGTCAACCACTCGACGAGCATCTCCGCGGACACGCCGCGGTAGTACTCGCCCTTCCGTACCGGACCCCCGTCCACCGCGCTGTGTGGCGCTCTGGACGGCGCCGCCGCGGTAATGTAGGCGACCCCTTGCCAGTCGAGCATGCGCCACGCCTGATGGACGAGAACGGCCGCCGCGGCCGTATGCTCGAGGACTTCGCAACAGACCACGCGGACCGCCGGCGCCGGCGGGAGCCAGGACGCGCCGTCCGCGACGACGTCGACGCCGACGCCCGGCCGAATGTCGACACTCAGATAGGGAGAGGGAAACAAGCCCCGGATCGATCCGTTGACGTTGCGCCCGCCGAGCTCCACCGTCAGGCCCGGCCGGAGCGGATACGCCGCGAGCGCGTCCGCCACGAACTGATACGCCGCCGGATGCACGGTTAGAACTCCGTTGACGGCCCGAACCGCTCCGCGAACTCCTCCGCGGAAATCACCTCCACCGGCGCGCCGGTGTAGCGGTTCGAGATCACCCAATCGGAGAGATGGAGGACCGCCCACCCCGCCGGCAGTGCCACGCGCGCTTGCCCGTCATTAAAAATCGGCACATCCCCCGCGCCGACCGGATCAATCACCGCCCCGATCGGGAGCGGCTGGCCCGCGAGATATTGCTCCCCGTACACCTTGAGCGGCCGCTCCGTACGCGGCTCCTGATGACCTTGTGGCGGATAGGGAGCGCCCATGTGTTCCTTTTATGCTGTGAGATACACGCCCGCGAACACAATGCCCGCGCCGCTTAACTCATTGTTCTTTCGTTGGAGCCCGGAGCTCCCGACAATCGGCCAGACGACCGATTGCGACGCAGCAATCTGGTACACCGTCGCATTGGACGTCCCACAGGTGAGCGCACTTTGACACGACCCATTCGGAAACGGGAGCCCGCCGATCACCGCCGTCGCGGTATTCGCCGTCGCGGGATAGCTCACATACGCTTCAATCACGACACATTTCTCATACTTCCAATACCGCGCCGCCGTCACGATCAGCGCTAACCCGGCGCCGCTACCGTCGACCGGCGTCCAGGTCCCCGTCGACACTTGCGCGTCGATCTGATTGTAGAGCTCTTGTTTCCAGGCGTTGTTGAGGATCGTCCCCGTTGTCCCGGAGCCGTCATCGTCGATCATCGCCGTCCGCGTTATCGCCATCTTCGATCCTTTTGCGCCGTTAGGCGTCGCTGGTCACGACGAGATCCAAGAACGTACTGGGCTTGACGACGCCGCCCACACAGGAACGGCGCGCCGGCAGTGTCCGGAGCGGAAACGTCAGATCGACCCGCGTAATCGTGATCGTCAGATTGACCGCCGGTGTAAAGGCCGGACTCGAGAGCGCCACCACCTGCGATCGGCCCGGGAGCGCGTTCGCGTCCTCCGTCTCCCATTCCACCGAGACGAGCGGATCCTTAAACGTATCCAAATCCTCCGCCGCGCGCGCCGCGGCGCCGGCGTAACTGTACCGGCCGTCTTGGACAAACCCCTCGAGCGCCGGCCATTTCCCCGCCGCGAGCGCCGCGACCGCGAGCGTCACGACCGGTGTACTCACCGCATGCGCGCGCAAGGTCGGATCGCCCGGCGTCGCCGCCGGCGGGACCGCGCCCTCCCATCCCAAGCCGTGCGGATAGAGATGGACGACGCTATCGACCCATTCGACCGTCTCCCCCACCGGGACCGGCGCCGTCAGGACGCCGTACTCGAACGACGGCTCCGCGACTTGCAGATACCACGGCCCCGTCGCCGGCGTCCCGGAGTAGCCGGCGTACATCGTGTACTGGTTGCCCACCCGGATCCAGCCGAACGTCGGCGGGACGATCGCCATCGGTTGCAGATGCAAAAAGAGATCGCCCTTCGCGAACGCTTGCGCCGTCCGTGTCTGTGGCGGATTCGCGCCCGCCGTCCGCGTCACACTGGGACCGGACCCGTATAGCCACTGCGTCCCGATCCGCATGAGCTGCGTCGCGCCGCCCGGCTCGAATAACGTCGCATCGTCGAGCGCGGCGCCGACGTACGTCTCCGTATGCCCCGCGGCCGTCGTCGCCGGGAGCGGGATCATCGTCGTGGTCCGCCGCCCCTCGACGAGCACCCGGCGCCGGACCTGCGTCGCGTCCGTCGTCACCCGGACCGCTTTTAACGTGGCGAGATCCACCGTCAGCGGTTGCGGATTCGTCTGTCCCGGCTCCGTCAAACTGCCCGCCCACGCGTGGAGCGTCAGCCCCTCGAGATAGAACGCGCCGCCGACCGCCGCTAGGAGCGTCCGCATCACCGTCGACGGCCGCTGATTGACGACGTCAAACGCCGCGATCGCCGGCATGTCCGCTTGGACAAACGCGAGCGAGAAATCGAGCGCCCCGCCGCCGGCCGGCGTCATATTGCAGAAGTACGCGACCAGGAACGCGATCGACGCCGTCACCGACTGCGCCGGAAACCGATAATTCACAATCCGCGCGTCAAACCGCCAGAGCGGATCCTGACACTGCACCGCCGTCCACTGCCGCTGCAAGTTCCCGAGCCGCCAATCCGCTTGACTGACCAGGACATACCCGTCAAAGAGCGTCACGCCCGCGGCCGGCCCCGCCGCCCACGCGATCCGGATCCCGTCCCCGACCGCCGGAATCTGCGCCGGCGTCGCTTGTGGGCCGATTGTAAAACTGCACGTGTCCGCTTCGTCGTTGAGCGCTTGCGTCACCCGGAGCGACCCCATCAGGATCACGTCGGACAGATTGACCGTCGAGATAATCCCGCCGGCGTCATCGCGGACAATCCAGTCGATCGAGACGTTCGCAAAGACGTAATTGGACCGCGTCGCGCCGGACCGCGCGATCCCGGACCGCGCCCACCTGTACGCCTTTTGCGAACCGGAAAGCGCCACGTCACGCCGCCCGCGTCCGGTTCGTCTGCCCGAACTTCGCCGTCAACGCTTGGTTGACCTTATCCGCCAACCGTTGCAGATCACCCGGCGTATCAAAAAACGCCCCCTGAGCATGAATCGTGATCGCCACGCCGCCCCCGCCGCCGGCGGACTGCCCCGCCGGGACGACCGCCTCCCGCCCATGCAGCATCACCAGCGACCCGGATCCGAAATCGACAAACTTCCCGCCCGTCCCGCCCGCGAACCCCGGCACGTCCCCGCCGCCGCTACCCGACGTGTTGTAGTCGACTTGAATCGGGATCTTTGTCGGAATCTTTTTGAGCGCGCGCCCATAGTCCTCCGCGGACTCCGTGAGTTCGTCAAACGTCGATTGCTCCCGCGCGAGAATCGCCTCGAGATTCTTCATCGCCGCTTCGTACTGCTGGACGGTTTTCGCATCAAAGACCGCTTGGACGGACGCGAGGTTCCCCTCGAGCGCTTGGACTTTGGGATTGAGCGTCTCGAGCCCGCCTTGCAGCTTGAAAAATTCATCCCGCATCGGCGAGACTTTTTTCGACTCCTCCGACGCCCCGAACAGCTTCGCAATAAACGGGACGAGCGCCGCCGTCGCCGCCACAATCGCCCCGACCCAATCGCCCTTTTTGAGCGCGCTGGTAATATCTTGGACGGCCCGACTCCCGACCACCGCCGCTTGCGCCCACGCCGTCTGAATCCCGCCGAGGATGCTTTCGATCCCGCCGAGATGTTTATTCAAGGTAT
>Ga0137465_1000342_pt1 | contig 23623 bp, 32 predicted proteins | sample EasRivERMGT828_2_FD_104906 | JGI IMG/M metagenome (GOLD analysis project Ga0137465, IMG submission 104906) | Soil microbial communities from meander-bound floodplain in the East River, Colorado, USA - East River MetaG ERMGT828_2 | ecosystem: Environmental > Terrestrial > Soil > Floodplain ... | reverse complement strand
TTTCTCGTTCCAGAGTTGATCTTTGGACAAAAGAAATTCTAGAATTGATCGTGGGGCAGAAAAATTCTCAAAATTATGTGATATGCTTTCGTCAAAAATACTTTTTGACTGCCTCATCTTCTGCTCATCAACTTCTTGATCGGAAGCTTGTCTGCTCGATACGATGACCCATTTATCGTCTGATTTCAGTGGAGGATCTACTACGATCAGATATTCGTTGATTTCTCTAGACCGGTCCATCATACTTGACCTAGGCTGAGCGTCTTGAATCAACTTCATGTTCTTGAAGAAACCACTATAGAAGATAGGGACTGGCTCTATCCCTATCCCTTCACAGAGCTTATCTCTTAAATCGACAGGAATGATCTTCCCGTCTTGTGTTAGACCAAAATAGATCCTAAATCTATTCTCTGCAACGGCAGCTAGCAAACAATACTTCTCCATAATCGTAAAGAAGAATCTATCACCAACATTGTTAACGATACTCATCAACGGAATCTTATACTCTATACTGTCTATATTCGTATCAAGATTACCGTGATTATCAAGCTTAACTTCTGCGATGACTTTGTTATTTGGAGTAATAATCTGACACGTCTTGTTTGCAACTACAATTTTGAAGATCTTGTTATCTAATAACTCCATGCAGTATACTTTATTAGATACTAGCAATTGTCTAGACTCGTCAGACATAGGAATTGTATCAGGAAAACTATAGCATTTTAATTGTTCTAGAACAGACATTGTGATCTCCTCCTTCAAGTAAGCCCATCTTCTTCAAGAAATGGTACGGTCCTCCACCGGTATTGCAACCGAAACAGAACCAACTATTCGTTTGTTTATATATAATCAGACTAGCATTTGTGTCCTCATGTAGAGGGCAAATTGCTGAAGCTCTATTAGAAGTATTGTATCTTACCGTTGTATGCTTTTCTATGACATCCATTATTTTAAAGGAATCATAAACGTTGTCTACGAATTCCTTTTGTTTAGGATTTATTAGATCTCTGAATTCTTGAAAATCATATGGATCTCTTGCGTTTATTTTAGCAGAAGCTATTAAGATATTTGCATTTGCATATAAGCTAATAGAATTGCAGTCTCTTTTCTTCTCTTCTGGATTCCGGCCTAAATCAACTATCTTTATGTTATTGATTCCATTCCTTGCTAAAGTTACCGCTGTTCTAATTGCTCCCTTTTTGCCACTACCGTTTGAATCATTATCGAATATGATATAAACTCCTAAGTTCTTATTAGTAAAGTAGGAACAGAAAGACTGCTTAAATCCACCAGTCCCAAACGTAGCTACAGTATTTTCATTGCCCAATCTAATCATAGATAGACAATCCAGTATTCCTTCTACTAAGTTAATATGAGTTATTGCTTCTGCTATTGCAGAGTCATTATACAAAAACTTATTAGGTTTAGATAGATGCTTGTGTTTGGGCTCAGAATCGTCAATAGAACGCGAGGAAAAATGAACGACTTTATCAGACGAAAGTACAGGAAATATAATTCTATTTTGTCCAAAAACCTCATATTCTTTATCCTCACTGCTAAGTTTAGTTAGCTTTGAATCTAATCTCTGTTCTCTGCTAAATCCTTCTTTGTCTAGAAAATCTATAAGACCGGCTCTCTTGCCGCTGAATCCAACATTGAACTTATTCAAGAATTTTCTATCAGAAAATCCTCTGCTTTCAAGATACTCAATAGCTCTTATGTTAGATTTTTCATTAAGAGTAAAGTTGTAGTATATTGAAGCGTATTTATAAATGCTGAAATCTTTTGTTTCGATCACTCTTCAAAGCCTCCGAGATTCTATGCCGTCTTATTAGTTCTTCCCTAGCAATCCAGTGATCCTTTTTGGTATAATCGTCGTCGTAGTTGAGACTGATTTTTGATGCCGGTGGATAATCTAGATACTCTACACATTTTGGGATATATGAGTTTATGTTGATTCCAGCGTCTTTAAATGTGTCATCTTCCCAAAACTCTTTGCCAACATTATCATTAAGAGTTGTTTCTATCATATTTCCTATTGATTCCCAAGTCTTAATTAGTCTCTTAGAGATTATACTATATTTATACTTATTGTATAAAACATCAAAGGATCTAGTAGAAACAAATATAACTTTCTCTCTCCAGAATGTGTCTATTGCTAAAGCCTTCCCATTAAACTTCTCAAAGTCTAATATCTTATTTCTGAATCCTCTAGCTATCATTCCTTTGGGGATCTTGATATTCTTTAAAACAGTAGGAGTAAGAACCGTAGTAAATGGAAGATATCCGCAGAGAATAACAATCTTAGGCTTTAGTAACTCTAGCTCAGTCTGGAGATGATTAACGCATTGACATAAACTCTCATTGAGTAATGTACTTCTGTCTTTCGCATATTTTGACGGAACTCTACACTTTAGACAATAAAGTAGATTTACGCTAGACGGTCTTATTTTAGCTGCTCTAAGACACTTCTTTAAAGCTCTTGATCTATATACAGGAGAGAATACTTCTCCTGACTTGTCGTCCTGTTTGTTAGGATAAGTCCCTACAATCACTATAGGTGAGTCTGGATTATAGTATCCTGCTACAGCGTTTAGACGAGATTCATAAAGCGAGCAATCAGCACAATTATGAATCTTGCTTACTAAGTTGTCCAGTTGTTCCATTTTGTTTCGGTTTAGGGACCGCGATAAGATAGAACAATCCGCCAATAACAGGGAGTGCTTTGCTTAATAGATCAATGACATCAGAGATCCTCTTCATAGCCCTATCCCATGCTTCATCATTATTGCCAGATCTCCATTCTTCTTCTTCTCTGTAAGATCCATATGCTGAATGTGTCGTGTCAGGCTCATAAGAAAAGTTACCATTCTCATACTCAAGATCTGGATCTAGCGGTGATGCTGTATAATCCTCTACAGGAGTTAACTTGCTAAGTCCTTCATCCGCAGCGTTTTTAACAGTTCCGTTCCATCCCAAAGCAGTAAAGACAACCAATATAATCGGCACAGCGAACTTGAAAAATCTAGTATTAGTTGCTGGATGCGACCGGAGCCACTGGATCGCTTGATTTAACAACTGCATCACTCTCTTCTATAATCTCTTTAACAGATAATCTGTTGGATAGGAAATCCAGTATATTATTGCGAGCTATATCAAGATTCTCCTTAATGGTTTCCACTTCTTCATCAGTTGCACATAGAAAATCTAATAGATTCACAATAGGGAAATTAACAGTCCCGCTCTCATAAACTGTCTCAGTCCTCTTAACTCCTTCATCATTAACAGGAATCATAATAGTATATTCTACTTCTAGAACTACTGTTCCCCTAGGCTGGAGTAGCTTAATAGACTGAATAGCTGCTCTAGCTCCCTTTGGATATTTTGGCATGTTTCTCCTTTAGAGTTCGCAACTGCCGCTTTCGCAAGTTACTAGTTCTGGTTTTTCGTCGTTTAGGACTTTTTCTACCGGTCCGTCTATCTCAGGATCATACTCATAATAGACTTGTTCTGCTTTACAACCGTCTCTGTAGACAGTAATTCCCTTAGCGCCATACTCTGACGCTAGCTTGTAAGCAAATGCAATATCATCAGTTGTAGCTGTTTTAGGAAGATTGATTGTCTTGCTGACGGCTGAACACGTCCATCTCTGAAACACTGATTGAATTAATACATGCTGCTCTACTGAAACTTTAGAGAATGGGATTAGTAAGCTGTCATCTACTTTGCCATATAAAGGATGTACTATCTTTAGTCTTCTTCCTTCTAAAACTCTCTTAATTCCTATCTTGAATTGTATTGGTTCGATACCGGTACTAACATTAGCAATCATACCGATAGTGCCGGTTGGAGCTATTGAAGTGCAGTAAGCGTTCCTAAGTCCAAGAGTATCGATCTTCTTTTGAAGCTTGCTCCATGAAATAGACGGTCTCCCAAACTTATGACTAAACGTAAGAGCAGAATCTATCGGATGAGCTTCTCCAGTAGGGTGCTTAGTTTGGAAGTCGTAGGAATGACGCTTGAAAGTAGGAAAAGACCCATACCGATATGCAATGTCCACTGAAGTACGAAGAGAATGGTAATTAATGAACTCCATAATGAGGTAGCCGATTTTTGCTGCATCCGGCGAATCATATCGGACACCGAGTTTAATAAGAGTGTCAGCAAAACCCATGACACCAAGACCAATACGATTTGCATCTTTAGTCCTCTTTTCTATTAAAGCTGCTGGATAGATATTCTTCATAATAACATTGTTAAGAAACTTAGTTGCAACAACAACTATGTTCTCTAATCTTTCCCAATCAATTAATCCATCAACAACAAAGTTAGACAGATTAATAGATCCCAAGATACAGCTTTGACCGTGAGCTAATGGAACTTCACCACAAGGATTAGTAGCTTCAACTGATTCCGCATAGTAGTTTGGATTTCTTAAGTTCGCTTCATCAATAAAGAAAATACCAGGATCTCCGGTTTCGTGAGCATGATTTATGATTTGGTCAAATATCTTGCGAGCATAAACTTCTCTAACTCTTTGCTGCGTATGAGGATTAACTAACCAATACTTTCCATTCGAGCTAACAGCATTAAAGAACTCTTTTGTTGCTGCTACAGACACATTGAAGTTAACGACTTTGGTATTTTCTTTGTCTTTGCAGTTGATAAACTCCTCGATATCAGGATGATCGCAACGCAGAATGCCCATATTAGCTCCTCTACGCATTCCTCCCTGCTTAATCTCCTGTGTTCCGCTATCGTACATCCTCATAAACGAAACAGGTCCTGAAGCTATCCCACCGGTCGATCCTACAATAGCATTTGCTGGTCGCAAAGAAGAAAACGAGAATCCGGTTCCTCCACCGGCTTTGTGAATAAGACATGCCAGCTTAAACACATCTAGAATTGATTCTAGAGAATCTTCTGGATTAATCACAAAGCAAGCAGAGTAGCCTAATCCGTTTCCCTTTCCAGCGTTTGCAATCGTAGGAGAATTAGGGAGGAAGTCGAGATTTGACATTGCTTTATAAAATTCTGAACACTCCTCGTCATAATTTCCAATTGTTGCTGCGATTGATTTAAATCTTTGTTCATTAGTTTCAACAACTTGTCCATTTGAATCCTTTCTTAAATATCTCTCAGACAAGATTAATTTTGCATTACTAGTTAATTTCACTTACAAACACTCCTATTCTTCTTCTTCTTTAGATTCTTGCTTAAGTTCTCGACCGGGGCGGATGCCAATCGGTCGTTCGGATCTATTACTGTTGTGTTCTTTTTCTTTCTCATATCTATCTTCTGACTCACGAATACATTTAGTTAAAACTATAGTTTCATTATAGATATTGCATCTCATGAAAACTTGCGGTCCGCTCCAGTTCTTCTTGTTTCTTAAAAAAGTCCCAACCTCAAGGAATGGACATCCATTACACTTTCCCCATGACATATGTTCTGATTCATTCTCTTGAATCTTTGGGTTTCTTTTAGTATTCTGTTTTGGCTTTGATTTCGAAGCTCTCGCCATCGTCTACGATCTCTCCATTGTTATATAACTTAATGAACTTACATATCTTCTTAAACAGTTCTATATCACAAGCAACTAATAGAGTTTTCTTGTTCCCATTCATACGCTCTATATGTATCCAATTAGTACAACTATGTTTACGAGTCTTAATGTCTTTTCGAGTCGCTTCTGCTCTTTTGATACTTGATATTGATTTCCTATACTTTATCTCAATAGCAAGAGCACCAACATTAAGAACATCACCAATTCTCTTAGAACCGTCATCAGCAACATTGTTAGACCCACTTAATGGATTTCTGTGCCCACCGAATAGATCAGCAATCTCTCTCTCGATTTGTTTCCACGTTGACGGCGGCTTAGGCATTTGTATTCAATTCTACCCCATAGTTGTATCTCATTGATTTTACTATCTTATTAAACTTTATAGGATCATCTAAGACCGTCATGTCTTTTTGCCAATCCAAACAGATAGATTCTTTGAACATATTGTAATCACACATATTACAAACTTGTGAATTAGAAGGAAGATAGATCTTGTTCTCGATTAATCTAATAGCATTCTCTATAACATAGTACAATCTATCTAAATCCCCATCTCCAACTTTTGAGAACAGAGCTTCTATTGACGGTATCTTTCCCTTTAACATCACATTGAATCCAACTAGTGATTCTTTCGGCTTAAGTTCTTTACCGTCAAGCGATTCTAGAAGCTTTTCTCTTTGTAAATATCTATAGAAATAACTGTATATCAAAAGCTGTAAACTTGTTTTACACTTAAAGTTACTATATTTTCTAGATGCTGTCTTATGATCTTCAATTGTGATGCCTTGTTTGGACGTAGCGATCAGATCTATGTGGCCGAGTAATTCATATTTATCGCTTATGAGCTTTCCAGTTTTTAGGTTAATGATAGGAACGCGAACTTCTAATTCAACTGCTGGTATTTTGTTTTTTGTGATAGGCATTATGTAAGTTATTGGGACTTTCGGATGCGCTCGAAGATACTTGTAGTATTCACTAACTAGCTTAATGCCCATATACTTAGACTTGCTACACTTATCTTTGTCTAAATCTTTTCTGTGTTTCATTATTTCAGCTTCTTCGGCTGTCCAGAGTTGATCGAAGAGGAAGTGACAATCGTTGCTATCCACTTCTTTACCAGCCCATACAGACTTGAAATAGAACTCAAAGACTTTGTGGATAACTGATCCCAAACATCTTGCAGGATCTTTAACGTCAAACCTTAATTTGCGGACATAGTTAAAGTAGTATTTAAGCGAGCATTGATTAATTGTTTCTAGTCTGCTATTCGAGAAGTATGGAACTTTGTCTTTCTCATAGACTTTTGCTTCTATATTGGCGAGGTCTTTTTCTGTTAGTATCGTCTGCATATTAGTTGATTTTCTGAAGAGAGGTGATTATATGATAGGTATCTGCGTCTCGGGAATCAATCTTTGATTGGAACTTGATAAACGAGTTTTTATTAACTGATTGAGCATATCGGCTGTAAACGTCCGAAAAGATAGCTCCCTCAACTTTCCCATCAATCGTTTCTAGCTGAACGAAAGCCATTTCCTTTCCCTTCCTGTCATAAATTCTCCTGACATCTACGATGATAGCTACATTTTTCCCATGATCTTTAATGTATCGTTCAAGTGGATGTTTGTTTAGATAGAATCCAAAACTCTCAAACTCTAGCAAAACTTTTTCTGTGTTCTCATAATCCTGAGATTTCGGCAAACTAATCTTCATAGCAACATCAGATTCATCGAACATAGATAATTGATTCTCTGAAATAGAGTTATCAGAGCTTTTCACTTTCGGTAAGACTTCTTCTACTGCTAATTCGCATTCCTTTCTGTTGTGATGTATACTATCGAGTGCTCCAGATCTAATTAAAGCTATTAGTATCTTAGAGTTAACCTTCTGAATTTTGGAAATCCTTACGATGAAGTCATCTATGCTAGAGAACTCGCCATCATTATTCCTGCACTCTATAATAGCATCTGCATTTACAGACTTAATAGCATTTAATCCGTATCGAATAGTTCCTCTGTATTCGCAGAAGAAATTACTATTAGACTTGTTGATGTCCGGTGGTAGGATACTTATTTTCAACGACTTGCATTCTTTAATATATTCGGCTATCTTGTCTGTGTTTATAATAAAGCTATTCAATAGCTCTGTCATGTATTGAGTAGGATAATAATACTTTAGATATGCAGTCTGATATCCAATAATTGAATACGCTAGTGAGTGAGCTTTATTAAACGAGTATCCTCCGGTTCTGACAATCTCGAACAGATTAGTAGCTTCTTCTTTAGTTATTTTATACTTAGGATTGTCGAGACATCCATTCACAAACTTTTCTTTTAAGTCGTCCAGCAGTCCCATCTTACCTAATTTAGCAACTGCTTTTCTCATTGTGTCAGCTTGAGGACCTGTGAATTGAGCTAATTCTACGGCCATCTGCATCATACTTTCTTGATATAATAAAGTTCCATAAGTTTCTTTTAAGATAACATCTAGTGCAGGATGGATAGATTTGATTTTCTTAGCCGTTCTGTTTCTGATGTATTGGTTCATCATATCGCCGCTCATTGCCCCTGGGCGATACAGCGCGTTGATTGCAGATAAGTCTTCAACACACTTCGGTTTAACTTGTTTTAAGACAGCCGTAATGCCGGTCCCCTCAAATTGGAACACTCCGCTAGTCTTGCCAGACACTAGAAACTTATATACATCTTTATCATCTAATTTATTCATACTTTTTTCTACTGATTCTTTATTATCAATTCTATTTAAAGTATTTTCTATTACTGTTAACGTTCTTAGTCCTAAGAAATCCATCTTCAAGAATCCCAAATACTCTACATCTTCCATAGAATACTGAGTTGTTATAGTGTTATCTTTCTTGTTAAGATGTAGTGGGACTAGATCCCCTATAACTGATGGAGCGATTACTATTCCAGCAGCGTGTGTGCCCGGTTGACGTACTAATCCTTCTAGCTTCTTAGCTGTGTTGACAATCTTCTTAAATGTCTCGTCATGCTCATAACGATCTTTAAACGGACCCTTTGTCTGCAAAGCTTCGTCTATTGTAGAGACATCGTTTTCATCGAACAGTTTTGTATAGATATTAGATGTTCCAAAATCAATTCCAAAAGTTCTAGCTACATCTTTAATAGCTGTCTTAGCTTGCATCGTTCCAAACGTTATGATATTAGCTACTTTATCTCTTCCAAACTTCTCAATGACATAATTAATGACTTCTTCTCTTCTGTCGCGATCGAAATCTAAGTCCAAGTCCGGTGGAGATATTCTGTCCGGATTAATAAACCGCTCAAAGTATAGTCCATATTTAATAGGATCAACATCTGTAATCCCTAAGACATAACAGACTAAAGAGCCAGCACCGCTACCGCGGCCAGGGCCGCGTCTAATTCCGTTTTTATTACAGAAGCTCATAATATCTTCAATAATCAGGAAGTAGTCGCTAAACTGTAGCTTATCTATAACTTTAAGCTCATAATCTAATCTATCTAAATACTCAGGATTAAAAGTAACGCTACTAACTCTATCTGAAAATCCTTTTTGAACTTTAGTTAATAGTATAGACTTTGCTTCTTCAGAAGAGTTGTAGATTTTGGGCATTAAGTTTTGTGGAGTGAGGCCTGCGGTACATCTTTCTGCGATTTCTTGTGTCGATACAAGTCCTTCGATTACAGGAAGTTTGTTAAACACTTCATCATAGGAATGTATAAAGTAATCGTTACATTCGTGCTTTAATTCTCTGGTCTTATCATCTAGATTCTTGTTCTCTCTTAAGGCTGTAATGATATCATGAGTAGAGAAGTCTTCCGGTCTAGGATAGTGAGAGTCACAACACGTCAATAACTTACCGTTGTACTTGTTTCTCAACGACATAACGAATTGATTAAACTTCTTTTGTTCTTGAACAGAGTTAGATTGGATTTCGAAATACAGACGATCTCCTATTAAATCTCTGAGTTCTGAGACTTTAGGATTTTCCTGCTGATTGTTATTACGCCAATACTTCGCAATCCATCCGCTTAAACAACCGGTTGCTATAATCAATCCCTCATGATTATCTAACAACCAATCCCACCGAACCCTCGGCTTTTTGTAGAATCCCTCTAAATAAGCTTTAGTAGATAACTTCACTAGATTATTATAGCCGATCTGATTCTCACACCAAACAGTCATGTGAGAATACTCTTTATCTTCCGAATCGTTATATAAGTAAATCTCGCATCCTAATATCGGTTTAATCTCGTTCTTCTTACACTCCTGATAGAACTTAACTATCCCGCTTAAAGTGCCATGATCTGTCAAAGCTAAACTAGTTTGTCCTAATTCTTTAACAGCTTTAACCATAGCTTCAATGCTGGAGTAACCGTCCAGTAATGAATAGTGAGAGTGGTTGTGTAGATTTGTAAATGATTTCATTACAAATCTCGAAGAGATGTAGGTTGAGTTTTTACTTTTTTCGCATCTTTAGGCCACGGCTTAGTCGCTTCTATTTTTTCTCTTAACGAAATAGCTCTTGCTAACGCCTCTTCTTTAGAGTTGGCGATAATCCCCTGAACAATAAGATAATGTTGAGTTGAATTCATTAATTGATTGTATCCATAGTGTATAGTTTCTTTTGCTTTAGAGTCTTCTATTGGAGTGTCCCAACACTCATGGATTTTGTTGTCTTTAAAGATTTCAAGAGTGTATTCTCTTTTATCAAATAATTCTAGATTTTTGTCTACTTCATGCTCTACAATGTATCCTTCCTTATAATACTTTTCTGCTCTTTCTGCATTCTCCATACTTGAGTATACTCCAAAGTGTTTCTCATACCCATATCCGTCACTATTTTCTAAAGAATACACTTTCATTAGAATCTCCAATTAGAATAAGCTAAATTGTCTCGGTCCAACCATATCAGAAGGAAGTAAATCGAAGTATTTGTTAATCGCTTTTTGATAGCTTTGATTCATGCAAGTTTCTAGGAAGTCCACCGCTTGTAGGCACCGCTTGCTTGAAGTGTTTTCTATATACGAGGCTAGTTCATCATAGGTCATTTCTAACATCGAGTCAATCCAGCTAAGGAGCCAATACAAATTATGTAGAGCTATCAAAGCTCCTCCAATAGATCCTCTTTGAGCTAGTATATCTGGATGATCGATTTCTCTGCATATTGGGCATTCACACGGCAGTTTATCCAAGCCTTCGTACTTCATGACTTTAGAAGCTCCACCAAAGTTATAGCTTTCTTCATCATACTCGTCGAACATCTCAGGATTCCTACCGAAAGAAATTAGTCTCCCAATCTCAGTAGGATGCCAGTAGACTTTCGACAAATATCCCTGGCCGTAACTCGAAGCATCTGCTGTTAGTCTTGTAAAGTATTTAGTTGCATAGCAAATTAATGGAATAACATTCTTACCGCCTACTCCCAACAAGTGAATCCTATCCGTAATTCCATTACGCCAAAATCTACATAACCCCATAGCTTGAACTAATGGATCAGATGTCGGCTTAACTCCACCTCCCCATCCTTCAAATGGATAGTGTCTAACCGCATTGATCCACTTATCGAATCTCTCATCTGTTTCTCCGTGAGTACAGTTCATGATATGAAGATTCTTATTGATTCTGTTTGCAGCATAAATATCATTGTTTCTAATTGTAACATCTAAGCATCGATCAAATTCTTTATCGTCAACCCAATAAACATTAAGTGATCTGACCGGACCGGCGTAATTAGCTTTGACTATAGCTGGCGGAAGATCGAGAGTAAAACCAATATTGCAGTTAGCTTCTTGCCATCTGAGGATTTTGACCGGATCAATATCGGCTCCTAATGTCGCCGCTTGGAAGCCTCCAGAATCCCCCATAACGCTCACAGAGTCCCCTACAAGCCTATTTCTTCTCCAATTAGGGATCTTCCCTGAGTAATACGCAGAAGTCAGTAAATAGGGATAATGGAACATAGAATGCGGAGTCCAGAATCCGCAATCGTATTGGCCCTTCCACAAGCTTCTTTGCCCCAATACTCTCTTCTTAGAAATGAGGTGCTGTTCAATACCGCCGATTAGAGCAGGATAATTAGTGAACTTGTTTCTAAGTGTTGGGTTTGTGAAGTCATGCATTAGAGATAGTAAACTACGTCACATCCGGCTGTGGATTTAATCTTCTCTGCTTTGTATCCAAATGAATACATATAAACATCCATTAGCATAGAATTCTCTTTAGTATTTCTAAAGTTATTGATCCACTCGTTTTGTTCTGCAATCACAAGTCTCGGCGGAGCAATTCTAAATAGCTTAGATCCGCCCTTTAATACTTCGTAGTCAGACCCCTCTGCATCGATTTTGATAACTGACGGAGGACGACGATTAAGATAGTTATCTAATTTAGTACAATAAGCTGTTGTAACATACTCTATCTTGCTTCCTTTTGATTCCGAATGTAGAGCTACTTTCTTATCTAAAGAACTCCATCCACTCTGTTTCATAACATATAGCTTTCTATTTCCGTCGTCTGAATACATTGCGTTTTCATAGATAAGCACTCTATCTCTTAATCTATTTAATCTCATGTTATCAGCTAGTTCTTCACGACGCTTATGATCAGGCTCAAAACAAACTATTTGCCCTCCCTTAGTCTCATCGATTAGATCTGCAACAGAGAAGCTTATAATACCGATATGAGCGCCAATATCATAAAACGTGTCTTCCGGTCGCAGAGTTCCTCTTAAGAGCTTTATAATATCTTCTTCAACTATATCATAATAAGCTCTCATTTGAAAAGCATCTTTTAAATCTAACCACATAAGATATCCGTTCTTAAGTTTCTTATACTCATAAAAAGGACGCTCTGGATAGAATAATTCTGCTGCTTTAGAATAAAGAGAAAAATTATTTGTAATAAGTTTTATAAACAGCTTTTTCAATGTCTTACATCCCCCTCTATTTTAGCAGCATGAGTTTGTTTAATGAATATGCATTCTTCTTGAAGTTGTTTAATAGACTTAGCACCGGCATAACTGAGTCCACTCTTAATTCCTCTTGTTAGTTCATCGATGATTGTGTGAATAGGTCCGTTATCGGAGACAGGAATATCTACTCCTTCTGCTGCCGGAATATGCTCTGTATGCTTCTCTAGTTTGATATTTTCTTGTATCCGTGAGTTAGAGTAACTACCGGAGTATAAAGATCTAACGGCGGCTTCATCGGTTCCAGCTAATAAGCGTCCTGTCATGATACACGATGCACCAGCTGCAAGTGCTTTGACGATATCACCAGAACTCCTAAAACCGCCGTCAGCTATGATTGGAACTCTAGAAACTTCAGCACACTCAATGATTGAGCTTAAGAACGGGACACCGGCACCGGCTACAGATCGAGTCTTACAAGCAGAGCCATTACCGATACCGACTTTAATTCCGTCGATGTCACTAGAGTTATTCAGAAACTTAGCTGCTTCCTTAGTGGCAACATTTCCGGCGATCACTTTAGTATTCGGGTACTGCTTTGCTAGTTTGGCCATCTCAAGAACTCTATAGTCGTGACCGTGAGCAACGTCAATAAAAACAATGAAAGTAACAGATTTATTCAGACCAGCAATCTTTCTTAATTCATAAGCATGATTCAAAGTTTCGATAGATTTGTCTTTGTCTCTGATCCCAATTGAGAACGCTACTTTATCTATAGTTTTCTCTAGTAGCTTTGTAATCTGAGTTGCGAACTTGTCATAGTCCATGAATCTATGAAGGACTCCTAATCCTCCCAATTCGTACATCCTGTAGGCCATTTCATTCTCAGTTATCGATATCATATTGGCCGATACGATAGGAGTTTTTAGTATAATCCCATTACATAATTGAGTAGTTAAATCTATGTTATATCTAGACACAACAGGACATTGCCTTGGATAGATCAGCACGTCATCAAAAGTAAAATACTCTTTATCGCTAATAAACATCGTTGTGTTCTAATCTTCCCAACTGAGGAATAGGAGAGACGTATTCATTGAGCCAGCTATGACATTCATCATAATTGAACTTATTACCATTCAGTATCTCCATAATCTTAACCATCTTATATGCCGACTTGTCATACTTCTTTGCGTATCCATAAACTACAGGATCTACTTCTTCTTCATTGAGTGCGTTTAAGATCTTAAAAGCAGCATCATCATAAGTATCATAAAGAAACTCTCTGTTGTATTGTACTATTTCAGGATGTGAGAAGTCATTCACAACAATGGGATGACAACCTAAAGACATAGCTTCGACTAAGCAATAGCCAAAATTCTCTTCTAAAGTAGTAGACAAAAATATCTTAGATTTTGCTAAAAGATCATAATAAACAGACTTATCGATTCCTTTTTTAATTATAATCCTATCACTGTAACGCGATACCATACGTTCTAGTTTACTAGATTTAATTGATACTGGTTCTGGATTGTAGAGTTTATCTCTTGAAGTGCATATAACTAGCTTAACAGTTGGATGATAGAACATTACAAAATCCATAATATCTAACATCGCGTCTGGATTCTTTTCATCATCGAATCTATGCGGCCAGATTACTTGAAGCTCTTTACCTTTAAGAGGCTTGATTGTATCGGTTTGATAATTAGAGCCCTGTCTTGTGTGTTTAACATACTCTGTACTAAACAAATTTCCGGTAACGAATATCTTCTTTGCATATTCTTTTCTTAAATTCTCCGGCACTCTCTCATCGAGAATCTTGTTCTTATGATATTCTGTTCCTACGAAGATCCCTGTATACATTGTCAAGAAAGCTAGTTCAAAGAGATGCGCCCCCCACTGAACTGCTGGCTGCATGAAGTCACCGGTCGTGTAAGATCCAGCGTGAGCCCAAGCAAAGAACTGGATATCTAAATTATTAAGCATAGCCATATAAGGAATAGAGCAAGCGTTGTGATGCCAGAAGTCAGAAGTAAAGAATACGTCTCCGTTAGCGGCGCCGCCCCTCGAAAAAACTCCAGCAACACTTTCCATTTGAACTGACTGTCCTATAATTGTCTCATTAGCATCTAAAACTTTACCGGTTTTTACTTGCCCGCTGGACGGACGCGGATATTCGATTAATGTGTGTCCCCTGTGTTTTACCATAACATTAAAAGTATCGTTAGACATTTCTGTATAACGTTCCTTTAAGCTCTCTAGTTCAAGATGATGTACTCTCATTGTCCTCCATTTCATCTAATATTTCACACTGTAAGGAAGCTTCCTGAAAATCTGTCCATAAAGCTAAAGAACACTCCTCTGAACAGATCGGACAAGAGAAGTCCAAATCGAACCAATCAGTAGGACTCCCACACATGAAACAATACCGAATCTCTCCGTTAGGATTATCAAGAAGCACAACTCCAACAATACTGCTTTTATTTATATCATTATATTTCATATAGCTATTTCTTTGTAATAATTGTGTAGACAAGTGTGCATGGGATAACCGCTTTTCCTAAGTCTAGTGTATTGGGATTCGTAATAGCTTCTAAAGAATCCATACCGCTTCTCCCACTCTGATTTAGAAATTGGAGTAGATTTAGGCGGTATAGAACCAACACAATACTCATAAGCAAACTTTAGCTTATTAGTTTGTGAATTATACTTTAATTTATTAGTTCTTATATCATTTATGATTCTATGACAGATTCCATTAATGAATCTATGATCTGGATGAGAGTCTAATATAGAATGGAAATAAACAGCGTTGCTCATTCTTATAGTCTTTTCTAGAAAATCTATTAGATTATCTAGTTCTGAACTGAATATAGAACTCAGTAATCCATCCGGAAAGTTTAAATAAGCAATCTCGCCTACCTTAAACTCAGCACAAAACTTTCGTGTTTCCTGCTTTCTTGTGGCTATATAGTCTATCGTACTTATAAATGGAGACGTGACTTGAGAACTTGAGTCAGTAACTATTACAACTTTGTTAACTAATCCATCTTCAAATAACTTATAACAGCCTAAAGCTTCGTCGTCACAGTGAGCCGCTATGATTGTTCCTTCTTCTAGTTTCATGTTAAGAACTCCACGACTGCTCCATTTCGCCCGTCTTCCAAAACTTCGATTGTGATATCTCTATTTTTTAAGTCTGTTAATCTAGTATAATCTATGATTCTTCTGTAAATCTCTTCTGCTATTTTCTCACAACTCCAGTTCTGTTGATCTCTGCCGGTATAGTAGTGAGTTCCTCCCAATGCAAAAGTAATCGCTGCTCTGATTTCTCCATCAGCAAACAAGTATTCTATGTCTCTTTGATTGTGATTCTGTTCGATCCACACCGTTACTTCCAGCATGTGGCAATGTCTGTTTCCTAAGAATGGAAACGAGTCGATAGTCCCGCCTTCGGATTCTTTCCATCTGTGTACTAACCCATGCTGGATCGGTCCGATCTTAGCCCATCTCTTTATGTGCATCTGATCTCCATAATTTCTGAATCACTTAAGAGCTTCATACACATGCTACAGGGAACCGCAGGAGCTAAGGAATCATCTCTTCTTAAGCGAGCTACATACAAGACCGACTTCCTTAGCTCCAAATGATCTATGTTTCGTACCGCCATGAATTCAGCATGGCAACTCGCTTTGCCTATAAATTGTCCTTTATTGTTTATCCTGAAGTTCTTATATAACTCTATCTTAGGATGCGTCTTAATAGAGTTGTAACCGCAAGAAATGATACGATTCTTATTAACTAATATAGCTCCAACTCTGACATTGCATCGCGACATCTTCGCTTCGTCAACTGCTAGTTCTAAATATCTAACAGTCTTCTTGTTGATCCAATCATCATAACTTCTAATAATCACTTATAACTCCAGCCTCCGCCTGAACAGACTATAGAACAAAAATTATTCGATTGCCACACCGCGTCACTTGCAGTGTACCACCATGAATATTCTACCGGATACTGTTCAGGCCCTACTAGAAAGGGCGGACAAGCACTTCCAATTTATCAATAGAATCGATGCCGATTCCGTGTGCGTCGTTTTTAACTACTGCTGCAATCGAAAGATTCTTAGCAACTTCTACAGAATTAGCGAAGATCAACTTAGGCCCATCAACGATCTTGTCAGTTTTACCATCCTCAGATCTAAAAACAACTGCTACAAGAAATACCTGCTTCTTTACTTCAGCCATTTCATGCTCCTCTCGATTAGGGGAAAAGAAATTTGTTATATAAGTTTCATTACAAGGATTTAAAAACACTTTAGCATTTCTCTGATATAAATTATGCATAGCATATTCGTATGATCCAACTCTCATGTCTTTAGTTCCTCAGTAGAGAGAAGAATTCTGCTCTCGTTGCTGATTGTTCAAAAGCCGCTCCACTCATCGCGCTCGTCACTACATCTGATGTTCTTGATTCAACTCCTCGACACGCTAGACAAGTATGGATTCCTCTTAATACACAGATAACTCCTGACGGTCTGGAAGTCAGATGCTCAAACGATTGCATAAATGCTTCTACTATCTGATTATTTAACTCTTCTTGTGTAATAAACTGTTTAGCCAACATCTTAATAAACCTAGGGATTTTAGACAGGCCGATAGAATTATAGCTTGTATTGGGCATATCTGATGGAATATAGGCGAAATCAGCTTTCAACATGACTGGATAGAAGTGATGAGGACAACATGACGACGCCAAGATATCCCTAACTACGATCATATTAGGCGGTCCCTTAAACTGAAATCCTTGAATAACTCCCTTGACTTCTTCAACAGATGGACTCTTGTACTCCTTCATAGCTCTCAACCATCTCATGTGCGAGCCAATAAAGTGTATATCAATTTTAGGGATTAGTCTAGTAAATAACTCTTTAGCTAATTGCTCATCAGTAGCTATCTTAAGATCGTTAATATATGAATCGCTCATAAGCTCCACTCGACACATGAATCTTCTGTTTCATATAGAATAACTTTCTCTAAAATGACTAGATCGAACTTACTATTGCTTAACATTGCTTCTGAAATTGTTATAAAACAATATCTAGCAACTTCTTCTGCTGAAGGGATTGGAAAGAAATCATTTAGATCTTTATGATCAAACTTATCAATTATTAATTCTTTTACTAAGAACTTAAGATCTGAGAAATCAATTAAAAATCCTTGCTCAATATAGTTCTTTCTTTTAGAAAAGCTTTCATATGCATCGCTATCTCTCAGAACAACATACAAAACATATGAATGCCCATGGACAGTACGACATTTGCCTTTATGATTCGGTAGATGATGCGCTGCTTCAAACGTGAAACGCTTTTTAACTGTCAATCTAGAGGGCCTCATCGAAGCTCCAGATAGGAGTGTGTCTGTAGCATGAGTCTTATGTATGGATATTTGTTAAACAGATTGTTCTCTTCGATATACTCTTTAGCAATCAATAACTTATCAAATGTTAGTTGAACTTGCTCGTCCCACTTCAATTGTCGTCTGACCTTAACAGATTGCTTAACAGTAGTGGTCCACCACGGTTGGAATATCATGTGAACAGATTTCAATTTATAAGCTTCATCTCCCAATTCTTTTTCTAGTAGATTAAGGAACTCATGAATCTCCTTCATCCCATCTATATTTTCTACAACGAACTTGAATTGGACCTTGGTAAAATCATTACTTACAAACTGAGCACAAGAAGAAATCTTATAGGTTTGTCCGTAGGACGGGAACTTAGGACTTATGTTGACTAGATCGAATCTTTTCTGTTCTTGTTTGGTCAACGGGACCAATCCGTTAGATTCGACCGTGAACATAAGTTTTTTATCATATATAGTTAACTCATCAATAACATTAATGATTTGTTTAATACGCTTCTTGTTAATCAGCGGTTCCCCGCCAGTAAAAGAAACATACTTAATTTCTTGATTAATAAGAAGTTGCTTGACTTCGTTAATGACTTCTGCTTGAGTTAATTGTCTATCACAGTCATAGATAGTATCACAATCAGGACAAGCTAAATTGCATCCAGCAAATCTTATGAACAATGTTCTTAGTCCAGTTAATATTCCTTCGCCTTGAATGGAAGCAAATATTTCCTTCAGTAATAACTTATCAGGATATTGCTTCTCTATTTGAGAGAGTTGAGAATATAATGGACGTTTCATGTTCATAGTATTTAGGAGGAGGAGGGCGGCGGTGCTCCGAATTCTCCGCCGCCCAAAGCGCGATCCTACTAGCGTATTAGGACCGCTTCCCTCCAGCACTCCATCTGTTAAGGCCAGTCTCGCGAATTCCCCTGAAGTTCGAATTGAGCCAAGTCGTAATGTCCGAGCGGTGAACTACTGAGTAGTGACGGACCCCGTTGACGTTGACCGTAAGAAGCCTGAAACCGGTGCCGCTATTAGCGGTAGCACGCTTCAGGATGTAGATGTAGTTACGGACCGTCTTTGACGATCTGCTGAGTCTAAAACCGGCTGTATTCGCGCTTAATGAGCGATATGCGAGCATGTCCAACAGATTTCCCATCATCTTGCGGCGATCCATCGGCGCACGATTCACAACGCGCGAGCGGCTCTGAGTTAACTTTCTATGATTGCGATTGGTGTTACGAGTTACCATTTTGTTTTTCTCCTTCTTTAGAATGGGGGATTGTCGTCGTCATCGTCGTTCTTACGGAACGACTTTCCCTTGTTGAACTTACCCTTTGATTGAGACTGCTGCGCTCTCTTGTACTCTTCTGGATCGGCTGCGGCTTTCTTGAACTCCTGCATAACAGCGTCATAAACGTGCGCTGTAAGCTCCTTAGAAGTCGGGAAGCAGATATCGATATACTCGCCCTTCTTCACTTCCCGCGACGGCCAAGCAAGAAATGATTTTCCTTCTTTTGTTTCTACTAATCGAATTCCCTTAATCTTGAATGAGTTGTTAAAAACAACATCAGCGAAAGCTTTTAAGTTTCCAGTCTCATAAGGCTTCAAGTAAACCTTTGTGACGACCAGTTGTTGCTCGACATTCCCCATCTGTGATCGTTCTCCTTTAGTAATAATTAGTGATCGGTTCGTCTACGAACTTTTGTTTATTTCCTACTTGCACAAGATCGATAGCTCCCAACGGTCCATTTCTTTGTTTGATAATTTCTATTCTCGCTTCCTTTACATTCGCGTTCTTATCACCCCCATTATCCATCGACACGACAATTACCGCGTCGGAATCATTTTCAACAGCACCAGAATCTCTAGCATCACCTAATTGAATTGAATTATCTTGACGACGTGAGAAGTTTCTATTGACCTGCGATAAAGCTATGACTGGTATTTTCAAACTTCCTGCTAAGCACTTTAATCCTCTCGTGATCGAAGCAACTTCCTGCTCTCGTGTTCCTCTTGCATCCCCTCTGATAAGTCCGATGTAATCCACTATGATGAGTCCCAAGTTTTTCTTTTGAATCTTGACTTTCTTTGACAATGACTGGATCTCATGTATAGATATCATCGGTCTGTCGGAGATTGTTATTGGTAATTTTTTAACGCGCTCCATCGTTTTCTTGAAGTGGTCCAAATCCTCTGAGGACATATTATTAGGAGCTTTTATCTTCTCCATTCCTATGTCAGAAATATGAGCAAAAACTCTAGCCATTAACACAAGCTTATCCATCTCCATGCTGAACATTAGGCATCCTAAATTGTTGTTCAACATATTGTGCAGAGCTATTTGAAGCGCGAAGAGAGACTTCCCGTGGCCGGTAATTCCCTCTACTATAATTAACTCTCCTGGCTGAAATCCATTTAACAAATTATCTAATCTATCCAGACCAGTATAAACCGGTCTTATGTCTCCAGTCTTATTCTTTATGTTCTCTATATACTGTTCGAATTCCATAACTGCTGTTTCTGAATCGCATAGATCAGACGTGCTATAGTGCTCTGCTAGATCAACAACTTCTTGTTCAGCTATGTTAAGGACAATATCTGCTACAGCATCTTCTCTAGACGCTTCATCAATCATCTTCTTAGCAGATCGAATAATCCTACTTAACTGTGACTCATCTCTAACAGAGTTAATTAACACTTCGATATTAGACGTATCGTGTATGATCTTTCTCTGTATCAGTTCTACGTTTAATCTATCTTCTTGCTTCTTTAATTTCGCCTTGATTGTATTACAGTCTGTACTATTAGAAGTAGAATATAATTCTAGAATAGTTTTATAGATTCTCTTGTGAGATTCTTTTTGGAAATCATCGGCTTTAATTTTGCCCATAGATTGAGTGATATTCTCTGAATTATCAATCAATGAAGCAAGAAGCATTACCTCATTCTCGTTTATGATAGATTGGTTTCTCATAATGTTGGTGGGATTTTTAGGACCTCCTAATGTGAATTATATGTCGGAAGGCTAGAAAATAATGGGAGGTTAAAACTCAGCGCGAAGATACACGAGCAGTTTTTCGTAGTCAGCTAGGCTACGCTCTTTCCATACAAAGGTATCCATAGGTATATTTAGGATATTGCCAAAAATTTCTTTAACCTTATCCGTCGAAAGCTTCCTCATCTTGGCAATGTTCGCTACCTGATCCTTGACATTCTGAAGTTTGTCTTGAAGACCGTTCCTGTGGGCTTCTATCTTTAGGTGATGTTCTGGATCATATAACTCTGCTCCGATACCATAAAGAGCAGCACAGCGAGTTAATCCAGCACTCGCAGCGGCCTTAAGCTTCTCCGCATACGATGCTCCATTCTTGACGAAAGCGGTCCCGAACTGCTCTCGACAGGTCTTTGTTCCGTTCAGGTCTATTTCTAGACGGGCATGAACGGCTACAGCAGAAGGATCAGAAACCTCAACTTGCTTAATTTGATAACTCCAGTTCAGCCCAAGGTGCTCATTCAATAAATTAACAATGGTTTGATAGTCGTAATAATAAAGAGTTGTCTTGTCTCCATTGTCATTCTTAACCTCCATAGATCTAACTTTATCGATTGATATTGGTTCTAATAACTTTTCAGGAAGTAGGGCCATCTTTTTCCTTTCTAAATAGTGAGTCGAAATAAACTCGTTCCCTTTCGTAAACCATAATTTCATTAACTGTTTCTTTTATTTCTTCTTCAGAAAGCTTGCCAATCCCTCTAAAGATATCTTCGATTGTGATCTCTTTACCGATGGTAGTTTTTAATTCTGTGAAGGTGTCCGGATAATAATGGATACCGTTGTTAACCACTAAAAACAACGAGCAACAGAGATTGCCCATATCATAAGCACAAAGATCATGTGTGTGTTCTGAATTGAATATCTCTTTAGGTGATAGTGCTCTAAACTTTGAATGAGCTTCTGCATCTTGAATCAAAAAGGCCAGTTCAGTATGAATCGGCGTTCCTTCGACATTAACCCATGTTCCACCGATCATGTGATGACCTAATTCTGATATGCTTGTCCTATTGGCATAGTAAACAACTTTGTGGATCAACTCTTCCTTAGCGCCAGTGCTAGCTACGAATTGAGCTATCTGAAACGCTTTAGTTGAATCAAAATGTAGGCCCATTTATCTCCTCAAAGCTTCAGCAATAGTAAGAATTGCCCAAATTATAACAGCTATTAAACCGATCAAGACTGGTACTATGAGTATTGTTGCAATTACGTCCTGCACTTTTGCCTCAGATCTTTCTATTAATAGAAGCCTCACTATTAAATCCGTTAGGGTACCTTTGTGATAGTTTATTGTAGTTATGTCTGGCCGCTTCTTCTAGACTAGAGCCAATCCCAACTAACAGCCAATTTAGATAAAACAATACATCGCCGGACTCGTCGATAAGCTTTTGAATGTCTAATTGATGACCGTGGTACAAAACTTTCTTAACAGCATCAGCTAACTCTCCGGCTTCTCCAGCCACTCCCAACGCAGCATTCCCTAAAGCTTCTTTAGGAGTTAAGTCTTTATTGATTGTTCTGGTTGCTCCAGCAGCGTAATCAGAAAAGTTCATGGCTTGTTTGAATTTCTATCCTCTACGAATTTCATCCAGTAACACAATATCTCCGTAGCCTCTTCATGTGAAATATCGAATTTTCGTTCTAAGTAGGGAGCCGCTGCAAACATATTAGTAACCCCTGAATCTCGTAGCTCAAACAGATATTCCAGATGTTCATCGGCACAGAACGCAGGTCTTCCTAAATTACCGGAACGATATTCAAACAACCTGATAACCGTTCTCATCATTTCTTCTTGTTCTTCAGTAAGCGGTGGATTAAATTTAGGATTTGGCATAAGATTCCTTTAGAGACTAAACAGGTATTTGACTAAAATTACGTTCAGACAAACCAAAAGAAAAAACATAGACATTACTATTAGAAATCCAGCCATAATCATTATGATTCTTAAAAAACGCGGTAGCATTATTCTACTCCATCAGGAGTTATTCTATAGGTTAAGAACTGATTGAAATACATTCGTCCGCATTTACAGGTTTCTACTTTGGAATCTACTACAGTTATGTTCTCGCCACAAGGACAATCTACAAAACAGAGAGCGTCTTTAGATGAAGTAAACCCTATTTTCCATTCAGACTCCTCTTCGACTTTCATTTGTTTAGTTGTGCCATCTTCTTCTTGATATACGCTAACACGCTATTCCGCCTAACTACACTCTCTTCGCAATCACAAGTCTCATCGTCACCGTGTTCGCGTTCGCATTGATGGCTGCCATGATCGTTAAGACTCATAATTTTCGACCCTTCGCCGCTAGCAACTTTAACCCATGATGTTTTCCTGTTGTGGTCATCATGATCGATTTCTTCATCGTATTTCCAAAAACCGGTAGCGCCTAAAGCTTTCATCTTCTTTCTAACTTTGCTGTCACGACCGTAATAAACAATCCTCTCCCCATTATCAAAATTAAGGTCTTTAATACCTGGATGCAATCCGAAATCTTCAGCATGAGCACCTAAAGCACAAACTTCTCCGATCCCCTGTGACAACTCGCTCTCGATCAATTCTTTCTGTCTACAGATAGCCTTCTTCATAGATTGCCAATCGTATTGAACTTTTGGCTTCTTCATTGTCTCTCCTAATTTTTAGGCTTCTTCCTGCTTCCTAATTCCACGGGAAAATACGATA
>Ga0137465_1000340_pt1 | contig 23997 bp, 15 predicted proteins | sample EasRivERMGT828_2_FD_104906 | JGI IMG/M metagenome (GOLD analysis project Ga0137465, IMG submission 104906) | Soil microbial communities from meander-bound floodplain in the East River, Colorado, USA - East River MetaG ERMGT828_2 | ecosystem: Environmental > Terrestrial > Soil > Floodplain ... | reverse complement strand
TTCGCCGCGTTCTCATGGTATTCATCCGTGACGACAAAACCGAGGTAGACGTTATCTGCATCGTAAACGAGCTGGACCGCCGAAGTATGATCATCGGGGCCGGTCCAGTCAGAATCAGGAACGGCGGGGTCGCCTATGCAGACGAAACACCGTTCAAACAAGACCAACGATGCGTTCGTACCGCCGGAACCCTTGCCCTCCGGTCTGCCCTCGAGGCCCGTGCGAACATAAAACTTCGGATCTGCCAGCACTGGCACTCCAGTCCATTCCGAGAGGTCGCCATCCAAGACAATGGGATTGGACCTGCGGGGGACGGTATAGAATTCTTTGCCTGGTTCAATGTCGTTGGCACCGGTGGTCACCGATAGCAGGGACGCGGTTGCTATCAGCAGAGACAATACTTTTCTGCGCATATGACGGAATGATTAGGGTTTCGCCGAAAGCGATAGCGTCCTGTGGATGCCCTTGCTAAAGCTTTTTCGGGTTCTTCGACGGGGTTTGTTTTCTTGCTCAGAGAGAGGAGCCGAACCACCCATGGGGTGATTTCCAACCGAGGCGATGTGTTTCGATACATAGAACCGAGCCTGGTTGTTGATTCGGGCGAGCAATAACACCGTTGCTGTTTGCTTGTCAAGCTTCTTGTGTCACGCTCAAATTGGTCCAAATTGGTCACTTCCCCGCTTCGCCCAGCGCAATCCGGAAGCCTACGAAATTGATGCCGTTGGTCGGCGACATCATGAACCGATTTCGCGAGCGAGCGAATTCAACAGCATGATTCCAACTGCCACCTCGAAATACTTTAAACTTACCCTGGGCCGGTCCGGAGGGGTCTTTTAACGGTGCGGCCGGGTACTCCGCGAACCAATCGCTGGTCCATTCCCAAACATTGCCGTGGATGTCGCATAGTCCCCAGGGGTTTGGGCGCTTAAGACCGATGGGATGAGTCGTGACATCGCTGTTTTCCAGCGTCCAGGCATATTGATCGGCCTGCGCGGCATCATCGCCAAAGCTGTAGAAATTGGTAGTGCCGGCGCGACAGGCATATTCCCACTCGGCTTCCGTTGGAAGGCGGTAGCTGTAGCCTGATGGCAAGCGTCCCGCATCCGTTTCCTGTTTCGTCACGGCCGAACAGTAAGCCAGCGCTTCATGATAGCGGACTTGTTCAACCGGGCGATTGGTATCGCCTTTGAAATGGCTGGGATTTCTTCCTGTCATCCTCTCATATTCGCGTTGAGTGACCTCGTATTTCCCGAGCCAGAAATCACGGCTGATCGTGATCGGATGGTTCTGGCGAATGAACGTGCCGGCCTTGATCAGGACCATATTAGTCAACGGCACCGGCTTCGTTCTTCGCAGAGCCGGCGAAGGCTCGCGCTGCTTGTTGTCACAGCCCAATTGCGACACAAACAGCGCGGCTAAAATCAGAACCGCCCAAAACCGCGAGAGATGGAGGACTGATAATCGATGATTTATGAATTCCATCCTAAGTCATCACTGGAGCGTGCGTGTCACATCCCAAATGTCGTTTTGCAAAGGAACGGTCTCTTCCTTGCCGGTGGGCCAGCGAATCCAGAGTCCCGAAGGTCGAGTGTCGAAGCCCAGTACTTTGGCCGCAGCATCCTGGGACCAGTAACCAGAGCCGGCCTGGATACTGCGGATTGGGCCCATGGCGGTCGGCGACGGAGCGCCGCCCCTACCGTAGAGCAGGCGCATTTGGCCACCGATTGCATCGGGATTTTCGGCGGGGCCTCGCAGTATGACGCGCAAGCCTCGTTTGGCGCGCTGGTTCACATATAATTTGGTCGCGCCGTTGTTCTGGGAAACGCACAGATCGACACGGCCGTCGTGGTTAAAGTCGGCCAGAGCCGCGCCTCGTTGTTCACCGTAAACCTTGATACCAGTGGTGCTGCCATCCACCGCCGCGAAAGTTCCGCGTCCGCTACCGCGCAACCACAAGCCGCGGCCGCTGTCATCGCGAGAAAGTGCTTCCGCGCTGGCATTTTCCGGAACGGCACTGAAAAAATTCTGACTGAGGAACAAATCTTCATGCCCGTCCCCATCGAAATCCGCGACGTTAATTGAAAGCACGGGCGAGAGCTGCGCTTCGCGCGGCAACGGCGCCCATTCGAAATGAGACCCCCGGTTCAGAAATACGCCCGATTGAAGCTCGGTGGCTTCGAGGATTTTCGCTTTTTCAGCGCGCACCCCAAGAATGTCTTGCACCGTCGCCTTGGCAAAAGCCTGATGCGTAGGAAACTGAGTTGCTACTTCCGGGACGGCGCCAGCAGTCCAGGTCCGGTTGTGCAAGGGAAACCAATTTGTCCCGCGCTGCCAGGCTTCAATCAGCGCAACTCTACCGTCGGAATTCCAGTCGCCGTAGAAGACACGCAGAACCGGGTTGAGAGTTGAGAGTTGAGAGTTGAGAGAAGGAGGAGAAGCCACGGGTCGGTAAAGCTCATAAATGGTGTTACGACCCCAATTACCGACTGCGAGGTCCAATCTGCCGTCGCCGTCGAAATCACCGGCGGCAATGCCCGTCCACCAGCCGGTGAGTTGGTTGAGAGTTGAGAGTTGAGGGTTGAGCGACCGGAGGGGCGCATCCCAAGCACTAAGTTTGCCTTTGTCGTTGCGAAAAATCTTCACCGGTCCCCATTCGAGGGCTAGCGCCAGGTCAGGCCAACGGTCGCCATCGAGGTCGGCGAACGTCGCACCGTTGACCAGACCAATAGATTCAAACGCTTTGCTGGCCAAAGGAGACAACTTCAATTCGCCGTTGTTGTTGACCCACACCGTGGAAGAGACTGGCTCGGGATATCGGCCAGGAGCAAATCGCCCGCCGACAAACAGGTCGAGATCGCCATCTCCGTCTATATCCGCGAGAGCCATCGGACCAACGCTGGCCTTTCCTGCCGGAAACTGTTGCCGGGCTGTCACGTTCGTGAGGGGATGAACCAGGACTTCGCTTTGCTGTTCCGGTTTTTCAAAATTCGAGACGCCGATCAGCAGCTTGCGATTTCCCTCGCCATCAACCCAGCCTAATACAGCGCCTTGTTCTGCGGGCTCGACGGAACTCGCCCCTCCGAGCATCCGAAAGCTTTGCCCTTTTTCGTTTCGGTATACCCCCAGCTTGCCACCCTTGGCAGCGCTCACGATCAAATCCTCCCAGCCATCACCGTCGACATCGTACCAGCTTACTCCCGGTCCCAACCGGCTCAAGCGGCGAGGTAACGATGCTTGCTGTGCCCAATCGTCAAATGAATCCTCCGCATGCACGTGTCCGACCAACGAACTTACATCCTTGAAAAGAGCTTCTCCTCCTGACTTCTGACTTCTGACTTCTGACTTCTGAACTGCGTGGGCCTGGTTCACCTCATAGGCCCGATTGGGCTGAACGTTCGTAATGATACTCTGATCTCCGTTGCGCCAGGTCACTTCCAGCCGCATCGGTTTGTTGGAATCCGGATCAGCCGCGAAGACGCGCATGGCCTGGTCTCCAGATAAATAACGGCCACCGCAAATCATCTCCTGGCTTTGGGTCATCGAACCTCCCACCAATCGAATGCGTGCGCCGATGCCTTGTGTGTTGGGCGCGAGCCCTTTTAGACGCACGGCGATGCGTCCAGCGGTTGCGTCGTTTCGGTAGAGGCTTACCGCCTCGTTCAAATTATTCACCACCACATCCAAATCCCCGTCGTTGTCCAGGTCGCCGAGGGCCATCCCGTAGGAAATTCCGGTGTGATCGAAGCTCCACTCGCGCGCCATCGGTTCGAAGGTTCCATCGCGCCGGTTTCGAAATGCCGCGTTGGGCGATCGCCAATGGGGCCGGAACTGGTTCGCGCGCTTGAGTTGTTCTCGGGTCAGACGCCGTCGCGGGTTCTTGATTTCGTCCTGGCTATCCTGGTCCAGCACATCGTACTCAAATCCATTGGTGACGAGGAGATCCTCATAGCCGTCCAAATCCACATCGATGAAAATAGGACACCACGACCAATCGCTGGCCGCGACCCCCGCCATCAGCGCCGCTTCGGCGTAGGTTCCGTCCGGTCTGCGAAGAAAAAGCGTATTCCTGCTGTAGCGTGGCCGCGCCTCCATCGACTCGCGCTCTTGCGGGTCGGGAACATCCTTGAAGATTTGCGTCATCCGCTTCTCATGCTCGCGCCCCAGCATATCCAGCACGATAAAATCCTCATGCCCGTCGCGGTCGATATCCGCAAAATCGATCCCCATCGACGCCCGGCTGGTGTGCCGGAGCATCATCGGATCCATCGCCCGAAAGGTTCCTTTCCCGGTATTGATCCAAACCCGATCCGACCGCGAAGCATTGTCGTTGCAGACATAAATGTCTGGATTTCCATCGCCATTGATATCTCTGAACATCACCGACAATCCCCAGTCCCGATACGGCGGCACCGCGTTGCCTTGATCGTCCATGAACACACCCGGCTCGAATTGGATTGCGGTGAAATGCCCTTTCCCGTCATTCCGGTACAATCCGTCCACCTCCGGCAACTCCCGTACCTTTCCATCCGCCGACGCCTCAAATCGGTCCTTCCACCGCGGCAACGTGGTCGGCTGATCATTCACCTTGAGCACCAGCCAGCGGCCGTCCCGTTTCATCAATGAAAAACGCGTCGTCGGATCGAACAGATGCATCACGTCTATGTAATGTGTGCAATAAAGGTCCAGGTCCCCGTCTCCATCCATATCGCCCAGCGCCAGTGACGTGGCCGACGCGCTGCGCGATAAGCCTGACTCCTTCACTTCCACCAACCTTCCTTTGCCATCGTTCAGGAAGAGCCTTGTTCCAGCCACAAGCCCGTTCACCAACAGATCCAGATCCGTGTCCCCATCCACATCCGCAAACGTCGCGCCCATCGAGAGATCTTCCGCACATGCAGCCGCTTCGGTGAGGTGCCCCTCCGGCAGGAGTTCGAATCGCCAATTTCCGAGGTTCCGGTAGAGCACATTCGGCCCTTGCAGATTACAAAAATAAATATCCTGCCAGCCGTCCCCGTCCACATCTCCGATGGCGAGGCCGGCGCCGCTGTGCGCCACTGCGTTCGTTAACGACGCATCCCCGAGCAGCGTGTTCGTGAACAATACTCCCGTCGCCGTTGGATTGATGAGTGTGAAGCCCGCTTTGCCACCGGTGCCCGGATGGAGCTCGAGGCTTCGAAATCCCGGGCCATCGGACCAGGCCACTGCAGCCGCAGCCTGACAGGCGAGGCTCAGGCAAACCACTGCAAGAATGGATGTACAAGCGGCCCGGTTCATCCAAAAAGGAAAACAAACGCAAGACCCTCGGTCAATCCTTGGAGGGGGGCAAGAGGCAGATAGGGGTGTGATTAAACGTGGGTGAGATAGTACCTCCGAAACTGGGGACAGGAATGTCCCCCAACCTGCCGGCTGAAAGCCGGCGCTACGGTAGCGCCGGCTTTCAGCCGGCAGGTTGGGCGACTTTCTAGTCGCCCGTTCACCCACTTTTAATCATACCCCTCCCCAGATGGCTTAGCTTTGCCCTTGTAGAGAAATCGGGATTCTGCCAAAGACAAATGCTATGCCTCCTGAAAAAAATAAAGGGATTTCGCGCCGAAGTTTTCTGATGAACAGCGGCGGGTTGTATTCCAGCGTGTGGTTAACAACCTCGTGGAATTCTTTACCAGCGGAGAAGGCCGCGGACCGTCAGCCTTCCTCTGCACCGAGCTACGCAGGGAGGGCGAAGGGGCCGATCGCCCCGACCAATGCAGATGTCGGTTCGCTTTTTCCGGTGATTCAGAGTGAAGCGGTTCGATCGGATTTTCCGCTTTCGTTCTTGAACTCTCGCTTCAAAAGTGCGAAACGCTGGAAGCAAAGCGCTCGGGCAAAACTGCTCGACTTGCTTCATTATTCCCCGCCGCGTTGCGACCCGGCGGCTGAGGTCGTCGAGAAAATTGACCAAGGGGAGTATGTCCGTGAAAAAATTTACTTCAACACCACTCCGGCCATTCGCGTTCCAGCCTACGTATTGGTTCCAAAAAATACCCGCAAGCCCTTGCCCGCGATCGTCGCATTGCACGATCATGGAGGGTTCTATTTGTGGGGCAAAGAGAAACTGGTGGAAACCGAGGAGGCGCCATCGGCCCTGAAGAAATGGCGACAGAATTATTACGGTGGCAACAGCATCGCATCGGTGCTGGCTGGCCTGGGTTACGTGGTCCTGGTGATTGACATGTTCTACTGGGGCGAACGGCGGATGCTGCTGGATGATGACCCGTCAGACTGGCGGGAACGCCCCTCGACTATTTCCGCCGAACGCATTGGCGCCTTTAACCAGCGCGCCAGCCAAAATGAACAACTGGTAGGCCGTACCATCTTTTCCGCCGGATTCACCTGGGCGGGCCTGATGTTTTGGGATGACATCCGTTCGGTTGATTACTTGCTGACGCGACGGGAAGTGGACCCCAGCCGAATCGGGTGTGTCGGCCTGTCTGTCGGCGGATTGCGCGCTTGCCATCTTGCAGCGCTCGATCGGCGCATTAAAGCAGCGGTCGTGGTGGGTTGGATGACATCATTTCCGGCACAACTGCGACGTCATGTTAGAAATACGATTGGCCACACGAAACTCGTGCCCGGGCTCTATCGCTATTTGGATTATCCGGACGTGGCGAGTCTGGCGATGCCTGCGGCGTTGCTGGTCATCAACGGAAAAAAGGACGGACTCTTCGAGCCCATGGGCGTCGCTTCCGCTTTTGACAAGCTGGCGAGGTGCTATCGAAAGGCAGGAATTCCAGAGCGCCTGAAAACCCGCCTCTATGACGCTCCGCATGAATTCAACGGCGAGATGCAGGAAGAAGCCTGGGACTGGATCAAACGGTGGATTTAGATCCAGAAGTCCATCACTTGGATGCGCGTCGGTCAGAGCTTGGAACTTGGTTTGCTAAGGCGGTTTAAATAAATCTGTGGCCGCCTGGAACATTTCTTAACCACAAAGGCACGAAGGACGCAAAGATGAAGGACGAGCCGGGCCCCCTCTTTTTCAGCTTCGTGCTCTTCGTGTCTTCGTGGTTCGTTTCTCCGTTACGGCTACAGTTTTGTTTGAAATGCTCTAGTTCCTCGTGCGAAAGAATTTTTTCGATTGATCCACTTCAACCGAATAAGGGCTGGTCGCGTTCTGAACGTCCTCCCAAGGTCCCGTGGCGTTATCAGCACCTTGCAGGGTGCCGTAACTCCAAGTGAGTTCCACCCGCTGGTTGAACCATCTGAGCCGAATCGCCGGCAAAACAAGAGATTTGATCTGGTAAATCACACCCCTGCCGCCGCCATTGCTGAGGCTTCCGTTCGAGGCGAAGTCGGCGACAAACAACGAATCCTCAGTGGTTAACAATCCGTCGAGATGGCCGATGTTGGGTTCTTCATCTCCAATGAAATGGAAATAGTTGGTGGTTGTCAGATCCACATACACTAAAGGATTCTCCTCATTGGCCAGGCCGGCTGCGCCATACTTTCCGTGGAAGCCAACAAAAATTCCGTTATTCAGTCCGTCCGGGAAACCAGGAGGAGCGAAGGCGATGTCATTGGGACCTTCGCTTTCGTCGCCCGTGGTTGGATTTGGCAACGGTTGAAACGCTACCAAGGGTTGAATGCCCTGTCCGCCGACAATTTGGCCTGTCCGGTACTCGACGTAGTTTGTGGGAAAGCCAAAGAACTCGACGGGCGCCGGCCCGGCTTGCGCTGCCGGAATCACATTCAATTCATCAGCGCTCAATGGCTCGTTCGGATCCGACAATCCATCGATTCCATTGTCCTGAAAATAGAACTCACCCGACTGGGGATGGAACGCGAAGCCGGCGGGATTGCGCAATCCAGTAGCCATCTGAGTGAGATTGGAGGCCGCGACGCTATTTCCACGATCGATGATGGTCAGCCAGTAGATCGAATCGCCTAAAAGAGTTCCTGTGGCGCCAAGGATGTTTGAGCTGCTGATAGATGCGGTATGCGTCGTAGGATCGAAGTTGAATTGCGAGCCGAGTTGAAAAAACAAGTCATGAGTATTGGTTGTGCCTGGAGTGGCACGAATCCCCAGCGCAGAGTGAGGATGATACCAGCTCACGGAATAGTTAATGTGGATCTGCCCCACTATCGACAAAGCTGCGCCGGGAGTCGCACCCTTCCGCAGAACGGTAATCGGCTTACCCCGACCCTGGCCTGTGACAAAAATCAGGTTGCCTCCGATGCGAAGCGATGTCTGACCGCCCGGCAAACCGGTATAGAGGACGGTCGCGGGTCCATCAGCAATCCCATTCTGGTCCACATCCACGAGACGAACCAGTTTCCCGGTCGAGTTCCCAAAGCTTGTGCCGTCACTAACTGCGACCAACAGTGATCCGTCCGTCAACCGCGCCATTCCCAGAGGGTAACTCAAGTTTGTGGCGAAAGTCGTAATCCGGAAATCACTCGCCTTGACTCCCGGACCATGGACTGAGAATGGAGCAGAATACCCGACCAGGGCGCCAAGGAGTACCGGCAGCAGCATGGCAAAAGAACAACATGGAAAATTCCCAACGCTGGAGGGACTTACGGTCTTCATGATGTCGAGAGCGTGATCATCGCAGAATAAAGTAACTGCAATGCTTGCTTAGCAAAATGCAATTTTGAATTTAGCCGGAGCATCAAGTGGTTGCAACGGTGAACTCCCCTGGGTTACCTGAACGGCCAACCTCGGTTATACCGTAAAGTCTGCCATCGATGTCTGGCCTGATGTTAACCAGGGAGCCAGCCGGTTCGTTGCGGCTCGCCCGGCTGCGGCTGCGGAGCTTTGGGCACATGGCCGTTCTATTTCGTCCGCAAGGCGCGGCGACAGCCGCTTGCAAAAACGCACGCGTGGGGTGAAAGCCCACCACCCTTTGCACTTTAGGTTTTTGTCACGGCGGGCTATTTTCGCATAATCTGATGAACTTCCGCTTACTTTCGCTCTTTGCCACCTTTGCGCTGCTGCCTCGGGCCTTCGCCGACAGTCCGGTTGTGTTCAACGAAATCATGTATCACCCCCTGACCAACGAATCGCAGCTCGAGTGGGCGGAGCTGCAAAACCAAATGGCAGTGGACGTGGACATCTCCCATTGGCGCCTCGATGGTGGAATCAGCTTCAGATTTCCGGAAGGCACTATGATTCGAGCCGGAGGCTACATGCTTGTCGCCGTCTCCCCCTCCACTCTCATGGCTGCCACCGGACTGACCAACGCACTCGGACCGTTCATCGGCCGTCTCTCCAACGCTGGAGAAGAGCTTCGACTGCGCGACAACAACAATCGCGTCATGGACGAAGTTACCTACGGTGTGGAAGGGGATTGGCCGGTGGCGCCGGACGGGGCTGGGCCCTCGCTGGCACGCCGGCGAGCCAACGTGCGTGGTTCCGATTCGCAAAACTGGCTGGCCAGCACGCAGCTCGGCGGCACGCCTGGAGCAGAGAATTTTCCCATTAAGCCGCCAACCATTTTGCGCAATATTGTTACGGGCATCGAGAGCGAGTGGAGATTCAACGATACCGAGACTCTGGCTGAGGCTGAGCCTCCAAAGGTCGCCTTCAACGAACTCGCTTCTTCGACGAATGCCGCTTTCTGGCTCGAACTTATCAACTATGGTCGCACGAATGTGGATCTGGAGGGCTGGATCATCGCCCGGTTAGGCGGCGCGACCAATCGTGAATATGCGCTGCCTGCACTGCTACTTGCGCCCGGTCAGTTAATTCAGGTCACAAAGGCCGAAATGGGTTTCGGCGCGGACTCAGGTGATCGGCTTGTGCTCTATATGGCGGGGCGCTCGAACGTGACGGATGCGGTCGTTGCCAAGAAGGATTCTCGCGGCCGTTCGCCGGACGGGACCGGCGCATGGTGGTTCCCTAATCAACCCACTCCCGGCGCATCCAACAATTTTGCTTTCCGGGACGAGCTCGTGATCAACGAAATCATGTTCCATCACCCCGATCTGCCGGCGGAGCCAGCGACCTTTTCGCCAACCAATATGGTCCTGACCATCACCAACCTTTGGAAATACCATGCGGAGGGTGTGGACCTCGCGACTGAATGGCGCGCGCCCGCTTACGACGATAGCGCGTGGGCGGCTGGCAACGCTGCCTTTGTTGCGCCCGCGGGTTTCACCTTGCCAGCGCCGAAGAACACCGTTCTTCCGCTAACGAACAGCTCCGGGGCGCGCATCATCACATTCTATTTTCGGGCCGGGTTCATGTTCAGTGGTGACACAAACGGATTAATTCTTGCGCTGCGTCCCCTCGTTGATGATGGCGCAGTTTTCTACTTGAACGGTGTGGAGGTTTATCGCTTGAACATGCCGGCTACCAATGTCAGCTACGGTACGCTCGCGACGGTCAACGTAACTTTTCCCACTTTCACCGGCCCGGTGATCATTCCCGCGAACAACCTGGTGCGCGGCCTGAATACTCTCGCTGTAGAGGTCCATCAAGTCAGCAGTAGCAGCCCCGATTTCTGCTTTGGCACCGAACTGCAAGCCTTTGAGCAGTTGACGCCCCCGCTGCCCTTTCGCGATTCGCCGCAATCCTGGATCGAAGTCTTCAATCGCAGCAGTCACACGGTCGATCTGACCGGCTGGCGTCTGGATGAAGGAATTGATTATCGATTCGCCGCTGGCAAAACTCTTGCCCCTGGCGCCTATCTCGTCATCGCCAAAGATGCGGGTCACATGCGTGCCCTCTATCCCGGGCTCGATGTGGTTGGGCCATTCACCAACAGACTTTCCGGACGCAGCGATTATGTCGTGCTCAAAGACCCGAACAACAACATCGCCGACGAAGTGCGTTACTACGATGGCGGCCAATGGCCCCAATATGCCGACGGTGGCGGCTCGAGTCTCGAATTGCGCGATCCGCGATCGGATAACAGCAGAGCCGAAGTATGGGAGGCCAGCGATGAAACGGGAAAGTCGCAGTGGCAGACGTTCACATGGCGTGGTGTTTGCGCCCCCGGGCAACCCGGCGAACCAACATTGTGGCGCGAGTTGGCGTTTTGTTTGCTCGACGGCGCGGGCGAAGCTCTACTCGATGACGTCAGCGTCATCGAGACCCCCGCCACGGCTCCAAAACAACTGATCGCTAACGGCAGCTTCGACGGCGGTTCGACGGCGCGCTGGCGTTTCCTTGGCAACCATCGGCACAGTCGAGTCGAGCCGGAACCAGGCAATGCTGCCAATCATGTCCTGCACCTCGTAGCGACTGGACCTGGCGAGTACCAGTGGAACCAGCTTGAAACGACCCTCACCAATAACATCGTGGATGGCCGCGAATACGAGATTTCTTACCGCGCGAGGTGGCTGGCCGGCAGGAGTAAATTGAACGCACGCCTCTATTTCAATCGCCTCGCGCGGACGTTCGATCTGGCGGTGCCGAAGCACAATGGCACTCCCGGCGCAATCAACTCACGTTTTGCGCCAAATGTTGGCCCAACCTTTTCGGATCTTGCGCATGCCCCGGTAGTGCCGAACACAAACCAGCCCGTCACAGTTTCCGTGACGGCCAGTGATCCCGATAGCATTGCGTCGCTTGATTTAAAATATTCCGTCGCTGGCGGCGCGTGGCAGAGCGTGCCCATGACTCTTGATGTTTCGCGCTTCAACGCCACGATTCCCGGCCAATCCGCCGGTCGCGTCGTACAGTTCTATATCGAAGGTATGGACGCATTGGGAGTGGCATCACTTTACCCGGCGCGAGGCACGAACTCCCGCGTGCTTTATGTTGTGCAGGACAACCAGGCCGCCCCACCGCCGCGACACAACTTTCGCATCGTCATGACCACGGCCGATGCGGTTTTCATGCATACTGGAACCAACACACTCAGTAACGAGTTGCTCGGTTGCACCGTCATCTATAACGAAGACGAGGTGTTCTACGATGTGGGCGTGCGGCTCAAAGGAAGTTTCGTCGGACGAAATACGGCGCGTGTCGGTTTCCACGTCGCCTTCAATCCTGAGCAACTTTTCCGGGGCGTGCACGAAGTCGTGTCCGTGGATCGCGCGCAACAGGGTCTCATCGGTGGAATCGCGGAAGTCATCGCCAAACACATCGCCAATCACGCGGGCGGCATTCCCAGCATGCATGACGATCTGGCTCGCTTCATTGCACCGCTACCCTTCTACAACGGCATGTCGCAGCTCCGCGTCTCCGGTTTTGATTCCGATTACCTTGACGCGCAGTTCGAGAACGGCAGTGACGGTCCTATGTTCGAAATCGAAGTACTGCGCTGGCTTCTTGCCACGGTCGATGGCAATCCCGAAAGCATAAAGCAGGTCGGCAATGAAAGTAGCGGCACCGCTTACCTAATCCAGGAAGTGCAAAACTACGGCGACAACAAGGAGAATTACCGCTGGATGTTTCTCAACGTCAACAACCGTACAGCCGACGACTACGCGCAAGTGATCAACCTGGCCAAAACCTTCAGCTTAAGCGGGCCGACCTTCGATGCGCAGGCCGCCCACGTGCTCGACCTGGACGAATGGCTGCGCGTCATGGCCTATCAGCAATTGGTAAACCCGTTTGATGTTTATTACACAGGCGTGAACATCCACAACTTCCGACTCTACGTTCGAGCCGCAGATCGCAAAGTCCTCTATCTGCCCTGGGATTGGGACTCTGTGTTTTTGCGCCTTCCAGGCGAACCGATCTTCGGCACGGGCAACATCGCCAAACTGATTGGCAATCCGAACAATCGGCGTATTTATCTGAACCACATGTTCGACATCCTCAATACCACGTTCAACACCGGTTATATCACGCGGTGGGTCACTCATTACGGCGCCGTCGCCGGCCAGGACGTCAGCGAGATCCTGAATCATATCAATTTCCGGAGCGGCTTCGTGCTCAACCAACTCCCCACCAACACGGACTTCGCCATCACCAACAACAGTGGAAGTGATTTTGTGACGAGCAACTCGACTATTACCATTTCCGGCACTGCGCCCATCCAGGTGAAGAACATCGAAGTCAACGGCATTCCCTATCTTGTCACTTGGACCAGCACGACCAACTGGACGCTAACCGTGCCATTAGGCGAAGGCACAAATCCCCTCGCTCTCCAGGGCATTGACAACTCCGGCAACCGCATCGGTAACGCCGTCGATACCATTACCGTGACGAATATCGGCCCGAGCGCGTTGCAACCTGTCGTTATCAACGAGTGGATGGCTGACAATGCTGGCCCGAATGGGTTGGCCGATCCCGCCGATGGTTTGTTTCAGGATTGGTTTGAGTTGTTCAACCCAAACACAAACGGTTTCAACCTTTCCGGTTATTATCTAACGGACACTCTCTCGCAGCCGACCAAGTGGCGCATCCCCACGAACACCCTCATCGCTGCGCGCGGCTTTTTGCTTGTTTGGGCCGATAATCAAACCAATCAAAATACCAGTCTGTCTGGCAGCGATCTTCACGCTGGCTTCCAACTGAGCGCTGGCGGCGAAGCCATCGGCCTCTTTGCCCCGAATGGCGTTACGCCGCAATCGACCGTTCTCTTTGATCAGCAAGCCGAGAATGTCAGCCAGGGGTTTTTCCTGGACGGCGATACCAACGTCGTTTTTTCCATGACGAACTTCACTCCGCGCGCTGCCAACACGATAGCCACGTTACGGGTCACAGAGATTTCATTCAACGCGACGACTGTGACGCTAATCTGGAGCGCGATTCCCGGGCGCACTTATCGGGTCGAGTATAAGGACGATTTTTCCGCGCCGGGGTGGAGCTTGTTAGGTGACACAATAGAGGCTATGGGAAGCAGCGCTTTCGCTAACGACACCATCTTACCGATGGGCCACCGCTTCTATCGTATCCGCCGTGTAGATTGAACTTGGTCGTTGGCCTTCTAATCTGGTCCGTACGGCTGCAATGTCTCCGGCAGTCGTGAACAGCTCATTCACGGGTGTTAGAGTGGTTGCCATCCGATTGGTGCTGAGTTAGCCAACCGGCCAGACAGAGGACCAGAAGATTGAAGCTTGGGAAATTCACAGCACGATTTGCCTTGGAAGAGGATGACACGCAATCCGAAAATCCAGCCAATTGCCCCCATTACGCCCGCATTCCCACGTGGTTTGCCTTCGGCTCAATTTTGGACCGGGAAGGACGGATAATTGCTTTCAATTCTTTCAGGACTTTGTGCAGAGGCGAGTTGAAGGCTTTGAAACAAGAGCCAAATAATGAATGGTCACCCAACAAGCGTAGCAGCGTTCTGTCTCAATTCGAACAGCACAGGCCGCGCGACTGGGAGTTGCTTGAAGTGATCGGCGGGAAAACGCCCTCGACACTACGAAAGAAACGAGCGCCGTTGGTTAACTCCAGGCCCTGAACACGAACCACGCCGTTGGTCAGTTCCAGAGGGTTCGAAATGGGCGTCCAGCCCGACAGATTTGCTGAGGCAAGAACCCGCAGGCCGGAGAGCCGTTCACTCGAAACTGGGCTGCCATCGACAGTCCTGAGTATCAACTCATAGCTTTGTCCAAAGACTTTGGTGAACTCCAGACGCACTGGTTCCGGCCAGGATGGAGAAAACTCCGAAGTGTTTCCCAACGGATCGGTGGCGGTGGCGGTCAGATAACCCGGCACCTGGGCTGGGAACGTCATCGAAAAAACTGCGTTGCCGTCCCCGTCGGTCGTGACACTCGCGCTGGCCAAGTAAATCTCGCCTTCTCCGTGGCCCGAGATGTCGCCCTCTGTGTTCTGGTAGAAATCGAGCGCGTATTGTGTGTTCGGCTGGCTGTTCAGCCGCCCTTGCACCGTTGTGCTAGTCGAGTGGATGACCACGTTGGTAATGAGCGGGAAATTCTGCGACCGATTCGCGCCGGCATCACCGTCACCGAGGTCGTTTGCCGTCACGCCCGGGAGGTCCAAATCGATGCCGAGGCCGCCATTGGCGAAGATGCGGTTGCCGCGAATCGGGTTGTTCGAACCAGGGTGTGCCAGCGATATGCCGCCGGAAGTGTTAAAAGCGATGACATTGGCCTCTCCGGCATTCGTGCCTCCGATACGGCTATCCCTCAAAGTGTCGATGTTGAGAATTCCCCATCCCTGATTGGTCCCGATCCAGTTGCCCAGGACGCGCTGCGATACACCTTGTTCCAAAATCAAGCCGGCGAACAGGTTTACCGCGATGACGTTGCGATCCGCCGCGCCGACACCGCCGATCAGTGTGTTGTCTGCGTCCTCGTGGAGCACTATGCCGCCCTGATTGCTGTAAATGAAACAGCCGGCCACCACGCAATTGTTGCCGAATGCGATGACGCCTGAGCCTTTGAAGTTGCAGATGCGCAGTCCGCGCACAGTCACTTCACTTAACAACTCCAGCCCGTTGTTGCGGTTGCCAGCCATCGCCTCGAGACCAATCAACCAGTTCGCATTGTTGCCGTGGGGAAGCGTGTTGGGGCTGGCGCCAGGTTGCGTAAAGCCGTCGATGGTCACGGGTTCAGTAACCTGAATGACGGAATGCAACCGAATCACGTGCAAGCCGTCTCCAGGTATGTTAAACGCAATCACGTCAGGTATTGTGTCGCTGTCGGCATCAAGCACAGCCTGCCGAAGCGAACCCGGACCGGAATCATTCGTGTTCACGACGGTGAACGTCGCTCCTGCAATTGTGGCCGTCAGGCAGGGCGAGAACTCTGATGTGTTTCCCAGAGGGTCGGTCGCCGTAGCGCTAAGATAGGGCCGCCAAGTCGTTGTTGTCGGGACATTCACTTCGAAACTCGCATTCCCGTTCGAGTCCGTCGCCACGCTGGCACTGCCCAGGTAAAATTCGCCCTCGCCATAACCCGAGGCGTCGCACTCGGTATTCCCGTAGAAATCGAGCGCGTATTGCGTGTTGGGTGCGCTGTTCAACCAGCCCTGGATTGTTGTCGCTGCCGAGTTGATGACCGCGTTGGTCAGGAGCGGGAAGTTCTGCAAATGATTCGCCCCGAATTCGTCGCCGTCACCGGGATCGTTTGTGGACACACCGGGAGGAAACAAGTCGATGCCCAGGCCGCCGTTGCCGAAAATTCGGTTGCCGCGGACCGAGTTGTTCCAAGACAGCCCAAACTCCATCCCCACGCCCCCAGAGCCATTAAAAGCAATGATGTTAGCCTCCCCGGTGTTCGTGCCTCCAATGCGGTTGTCTCTCAATGGTCCCAGAATCTGGATCCCCCAGCCTTGATTGCCAAAGCTTTGACTACCGTCCCACTCCGTTCCGATGAAATTCCCGGAAACCTGGTTCGACATGCCATGGTCGTCCAGAGCAACGCCCGCCCCAAAGTTCCCCGAAATGATATTCCGATCTGCCGGCGATGTGCCGCCCACGAGACCGTGATCTACTTCATCGAGTCGCACGCCGCCGAGGCGATTGCTCAGAATATAGCAGCCTGCCACAACCGAATTGTCGCCCACGACATCGATGCCGTAGCCTCCGAAGTTTGCGATGCGCAATCCGCGCACGGTCACGGCCGGCCCGAGTTCCAGGCCGTCGGCGTTGACGCCGGCCATCGTGCCATCCAACTCGACAATCCAGATTGCGATGTTTCCGTTCGTGATTTCATTGGCCCTTGCGCCGGGCTGGGTGAAGCCGTCGATTGCCACGGGCGCCGTGACGGCAGGAAGTGCAGACAACACATTGATCACCCGCATACCGCTGCCCGGGATGTCGAATGTGATGGTGTTGGTGGCTGCAGTGCTGTTGGAATCGAGAATAGCCTGCCGGAGTGAGCCCGGACCTGAATCGTTCTTGTTCACGACGGTGAACGTTGCCGCCGATGCGGTGAGCACTAAGAAAAATACGCCAAATGTGCAAACAGGGTACTTCATAGTTTTGTTTAAGGTTGAGGTTGCTGGAATAGTCGCACAGCGGAAGCCGGCTTAATGTTCGTGAGCAGCCGTCCGGCAGACGTGGTGGCGATTGCCGATTTTTAACGTGTACAGGGGAATTGGCCACACAAAGTTTCCAAAAAATTCTTCGCGGAATTCCGGGAAGGCTGTTGGCCGTACTGGCTCCTCTTGCAAGCCCATTAACGTCCACGCTTCGACCGTGAAAAGATCGGCTGCCGCCAATCCTTCCCAGTGACTAATGAACAAATCTCCTGCAGAACTTTTCGACCGATGGGTTTGCCTTTGACGGCCAGGCGCCGACGCTGCCGATCACTGAGCTTGGGACGCGTTTTACTCAGCAATTCATGGAGTGTCCGATTCTCTTCCATGAGAAAGTCGACGACCCGATTCTGCTGCTGAGTTAGCCGGCCGGCCAGACAGACGACCGGAAGATTGAAGCTTGGGAAATTCACAGCACGATTTGCCTTGGAAGAGGATGACACGCAATCCGAAAATCCAGCCAATTGCCCCCATTAACGCCCGCATTCCCACGTGGTTTGCCTTCGGCTCAATTTTGGAACTTTAAGGGTTGCTTAGTCAAACTGTGCACAGTTTTGTGCACAGCCACACCCCACTAACTCCTCAACTCCTTGCTGCACCCGCAGTAGGGTCTGGAGCCAATGGCCGGGATTGAACCGGCGACCGACGGTTTACGAAACCGTTGCTCTACCGCTGAGCTACATTGGCTGCCGAAAAGCCTGGGACAATATTGTGCAAAAGGTTCCAGTGGCAAGGAAATTCAGAAGCGCGTCACAGATCTCGCCACCTCTCTCTCAGATCTCGTCGACCAATTTACAGTCGTGCTTTTTTGGGTGGGAGCGTAGAGTAAATTCAAATTCAACCTGGCCATGAACACTTATCGCTCCTATCGGGACCTGCCAAGTCTGGCGGGCCTCTGTTCCATAGAAGAAGCCACGAAGCCTGGTCTATCAGTTGAGCAATGCGTCACCCGGCTCAAGCGCTACCATTACGCCTTTAAGCGGCTTCACCAGATTTTCACGGCGCGCATCACTGCTGAATCTGTTTATGAACTGAAGATGGCTTTCAGCCTCCACGCTCATCTCTGTGCCGAGCACGTCGCCGCTCTGCGCAAGCGCGTCGGCGAAATGCGCGAGCCGCCACTCGGCCTGGAGGAAACGCCGCACGAGGCGTTGGAGATTTTCTTCGATGAAGTCCTGGGCGCGCCGACGACCGAAGAGCTGGTGCTGGGACTGTGCCAGAAAGCCCTGCCGGCGTTGAAAGCATCTCTGCAAAAGCATCTCGGCGATACCAATCGCCTGGTGGATGCGCCTTCGGTTCGCCTCTGTCGCTTCGCGTTATTGGAAGTGGATGACATGCTCACGTTTGGAAACCATGCCATCGCCCGTCTGATTGATGAAGCCTCTCGCAAGCGTGCCACGCCATGGCTTGCCCTGCTGGACAACTGTTTGGCGTCAGCAGGCGGCCTTCATGGAGCCGATCTTCCGAACGAACAAAAGCTAACGCGCCAGTTTTCCGCCACCCCTTACAAGTATGATCCTGTTCCGCGCCGTGACGAACGTTTTCCCGATCCCTACAACATGGGCGTGAATGCGGAAGTGTTTCTTTACGACACCAAATTCCCGCCTCAGCCGAAGACGCTCATGATGTTTTATAAGCGTCTGCGCGAAGTGGACGTGCCCGAAATGATGGCCAGCATCATCACCGAGACGCCCGGCAAGCCCTGGGGCTATTATCGCGACATGAGCCGCCAACTCTGGGATGAAGCCCGCCATGCGATGATGGGTGAGGTGGGTTTTGCCAGCTTGGGAATCGATTGGCCCAGGCAGGTCATGATCAACTTTACCTGGTCGCTGGGCCTGAACACGCAGCTCAAGGCCATCGAACGCCACGCCGTGCTCTACTTCATCGAGCAGGGATTGATGCCCAGGAACGGAAAGCGTTTTGAATGGGAAGTCGGCCAGGCCTCAGGCAATCCCCTCTCCGCTCTGTTCCAGGACTACGACTGGGCCGATGAAGTGCTGCACGCAAAAATTGGACGCGACTGGTATTTGAAGGAGTTCGCCAACGCCCAGGAAGCTGTCCGCTACGGCGATCGATGCTGGTCGCGCGTGCTGATGGGCTGGAGCCAATGGCGCCAGGAAGGTTTGACTCAGCACCGCAACTGGTGGCCCGAGGTGTATCGCGAGGCCTGCAAGCATTGGAACGTGCAGCCCGACCCCGCCGTCCTGGCGTTCTCGACCAGCTACGAAACCGTCCGCGCCGATTTGAAGACCGTATCAGGTTCAGCCTAGTTTGCCTTTCCGAGGCGGCGCATTAGTCGCCGCTGGCTTGCTGCCTTCGACTTGTTTTGTTCAGGTCCTTCGCCTTTCCTATCACTTTCCTGGCCTGGGCAACGCTCCGCAGCCGCCCTCGCCGATCGGTGAAGCAACTTGTCGCGGCCAATGTGTCCCCGGGCTTCTCGGTGAGCGGAACGGTGACGCGGAGCGTCTGGCGCGGCCTATTTGTTCTGCCTGCCACGGCCATCGTTGCAAATTGGTGGTCTCTTGGAATCCTGAGCGCGTCGTCCATACAAAATATCCAAAACCCATTTGCTCTCGTAGCGCGCGCCACGAATGGCAATCGTCAACATCAAGCCCATCACTTGCCACGGCCCCACCACGTTGAGCTTCCGCCCCGAACTGACCACCTTCGGCTTGAGCACAACAAAGCGTCCGATCTTCTTGAGAGCCTGAACGAAGGCGATGTCCTCACCCGCAGACAGGCTCTCGGAAAATCCACCCGTCGCCCTGTAGGCTTCCCGAGTGCAAAACAGGAAACAACCTCCTACCCACCGGATGAGGCGGGCCGCCAGGACTGCGAAGAAAAGTATGATGCGTCCCCACAGTGGAGTCGGGCCGTCGAAATCAAAGACACACCCGCCACCGGCAGCACCCGCACGCAGGACTGCCAGCGCCGCGCTGACTGCTCGCTCATTGACTTGCGTATCCGCATCCACGAAGAAAAACACCTCGCCGCAAGCGGCGCGTGCGCCTGCATTGCGCACAGCGGAGATTTTGCGATGCTCGACTCGAATCGTGCGAGCGCCCATTTGCTCTGCAATCCGGGGAGTTGCATCCGTCGATGCGTCATCCACCACGATCACTTCGTAGGGCTGGGCGAGTGTTGCCATCGCGGTGCGGATGCTGCCGAGGCACTTGCCAATCCAAAGCTCTTCGTTATGTGCGGGGACAATGAAGGAGATCATAGCGGCCTCGACACGATGGCTGGCGATGAGAGGCTGCGTGGTTTCATCGGGGTGATGCTTTGCGACGCAAACCCCGCTCCCACTCGTAGCGTATCGTCACCGCCTGCGCCCACCAGTCACTCAGGCCATACTTGTCCCGAAGGTACTTTGCTGCCTGCGTGTGGCCCTTCTCCTTCAAGCCAAACTTGTCCAATACGCTGAACCAGTCCTGCCACACCTTGTCCGTCCTGGCTTGGACGGCCTCATCGCTGATTTTTTGAAAGATTGTTTTCTTCGCTGGCATGTTTCCTTTCTTTGTGTGTTGTTTTTCACTTTTGCTGACCCAGCACGTCCTGCTTTGCCGAAGTGCCAGCGCAGCTCATCGCCTTGGGATCAGCGCAACGATCTGCGGCCCGCAAAAACTTTCCGCAAAGGCCCAAGCAGTGACCACGACCCTCTGAACCTTCGACGCGGCTTCGTTCAACCCTGGGAATGCAGCTAACCGGAAGTGAAGCGGGGCCACGCCCTTCAACAAAGCGACGCCTCCTGCCGCTTCACTTCCAGTTAGCTACATTCTTTTTTTTGTTAGGCCGCTCCCGCTTTAGAGAGGTTGGAGATCTTTGATCGATTTTGCGTAGAATCGAATGCGATCTTGGACCTCTGCTCTACTATTTGCGTAGTGGTCTGAAGCCCGCGCGAACCTCTTCTGAAAAGAGTGCCGGCTGTTCCCACGCCGCGAAGTGCCCGCCTTTGTCGAGCTTGTTGTAGTGGATGAGTTTGGGATACGCCCGCTCCGCCCAACTCCGCGGAGCTGGATACAGCTCGTCAGGGAAGACGCTCACGGCAACCGGGATGGAGACGCCTTTTGGCATTGAAATATCCTTTCCCCCAATACTCCCAATAGAGACGGGCGCCAGAAAGCGCCGTGTTCGTCAACCAGGTGATCGTGATGTTGTCGAGGATGTCGTCGCGCGTAAGGCCCTCGGACTGTCCGTCAAAGACGCGCGCGATGAGCTCATAGCTGCGCGCGTCGTGATCGAGGAAATAAGCCGCCAGGCCGACGGGTGAGTCCGCGATTCCGTATAATGTCTGCGGCCGCAGCCCCATCTGGAAGCCGTAGGCGATTCCCTTTTGATAGACGAACTGCAAACGTTGGTAAGCGACCTTCTCATCGTCTGAGAGACCCGATGGCGCGGGCGCCCCTGAAAAGGCCGCCCCGTCAATGTCGGCTGGAAAGATGCCGGGCATGTTGGTGTGGATGGCGAGCAATCCTTTCGGAGCTTGCACGCCCATCAGGTCGACAATGACCGCGCCCCAGTCACCGCCCTGCGCCACATAGCTCGTGTAACCGAGGCGCTTCATCAGCACATCCCAGGCACGCGCGATTCGCTCGGGACCCCAGCCCGCAGAGGTCGGCTTGCCTGAAAACCCGTAGCCAGGGATCGACGGGATCACGATGTCAAACGCGTCTTCCGCCTTTCCACCGTATGCAGTCGGATCGGTGAGTGGGCCGACAATCTTCAGTTGCTCGACGACCGAGCCGGGCCAGCCGTGCGTGACGATGAGCGGCAACGCATTGTCATGTTTCGAACTCACGTGGATGAAATGAATGTCGAGTCCATCGATCTCGGTGATGAACTGCGGCAGGGCGTTCAGCCTGGCCTCGCACTTGCGCCAGTCATACTCGGTCGCCCAATAGCGGGCGAGTGCCTGAGTCGTCGCGAGCTCCACACCTTGCGTCTGATCAGTGACCGTTTCCCGGTCGGGCCACCTTGTCGCGCTGATGCGCCTGCGCAATTCAGCAAGCTCCGCTTCCGGAACATTCACATGAAATGGACGAATAGGGGTCTTATCACTGCCCGTGTGTTGTGAAACATTAGTCATGGCTTTGCTCTTCTTTCTGGTTTGTGGTTTGTGGTTTGTGTCATGGCGTGCGTAAGCGGCAACTAACGACCAGCTCAGCGACCGGGCCGATGAACAGAAAGGATACCCATGACAAATAAACGTGATAAGTCTAAGTGCCAGCCCGGTTCGCTGGAGCGTTTTTTTGTTAGGCGGCACTGCTGTCATGTAAAAAGCTCCTTACTCTGGCGCTTCTCTCCTGAAGGACCTCGAAATGAGAAGTTCGGCGAAGACGCAGGAAACACGATGGAAAGGCCAGCGTGAAACCAGACGCTGACCTGTCGGTCTTTCGGGTCAAAATAAATGGCGGACAATTCATAATACGAAAGATCCTCTTCCCTGTTTATGTTTGGAGGACAGGTCAGGCCCTCGAACACAATCAGCAACTCTTCGTACACCTCCTCGGCAAGCATCTCCCTGTCACTAGACGCCAACAATGGATATTCAACACGCTCCCATCTGCGTCGAATGTGATGTCATGAAAGCGGCATCGTGCGTCAAGGACTTCGCCCTCCCAATCTGGAAAGACTTTGCCTGCACGACCTGTAAGCTTATCAAGTAACCAGCTCATAGGCTGCCGCCTAACGGATAAGAGCTGAGCCACAGCCGGATGAACCGGCGGCTCGAAATGGGAGCCGCGCTAAACCCGAGAGCGGGGCCGCTGTTGGCTGCAGCGCGAGGCTGTGTGAAAACTCCCCGCGCCAGCAACATGGCGAAAAATCGACGCTCACATTTCGGTTATGGCGCATTTTTATTTTTGGGGAGGGTGATTCGAACCACTTTTTCGTTCTTCAAAATCGTGTTTTCAGAGTTTTCACACAGCCTCGCGATTTGTTAGGCCACTCGTGTCTCATCTTTCAAACCTCCAGTGCGGCGGAGTCGCCACACCGCAATCATGCAAACCAAATGAACGATGACCGCAAATAGACCGTGCAAGAAGCTGAACAAATACCTGCCCGGTGTGAAAGGAATGTCGCGCCCGTGCTGCATCACGAGATAGACGCCGTCAACTAACCGACCCCCAGTGGGAAACGCAGAACCGTGGTCAATCATCACGTGCACGACAAACGCCGCGAGATTCACCACACCTGCAACAACCCACCACAGACGAACGCGTTCGCGGTGCGTCCGTGGCGCGACGCTGGAAATCTCGCCACGCATCCACATGCTCCAAAGCACCAGCGATAACACCGCCAGGAAGACTACCCACAGAGTGACGGTCAAGAGCATACGCGTGTGAGTGGCACCGGGTAGGCGCGAGCGGTTAACCCGCCCACGCCCCCCTAAGAACCGTGCGTGAAAGTTTCCCTTCACACGGCTCGAATCTTTCTAAGGACATCTCGGTTGTAAAATGTCCCACTGCTCGATAGAATCGATGCATATCGGACAGCATCGTAATCCTCGCGGGCAACTTGGCAATACTGGCTTGCGGCCGTTTTCGCTGCGCTCCATGAGGCAACAGTTCCGAGACGCACCAAGCGACAGGCGTCGCTCATCATTTGCATTTCCCGGTTTGAGGCGGTTCCACATGCTCTCTTGCCCTTCAAGACCAGACCGACGTGGGCATATCCGGCGCATGACACGCCGGCGTTGGCTTCTTCGGTCCTCTCCATGCTGTCTCTGCTACCCTGCCTTGCGGTTGGGGCGACCACGAAGAGCGTGGCCCAGAGGAACAGCCTTTCCATGTTCTGCATTCGTTACGGGATGGATTTAGGTTCGCTCTGTACACCGGCAGTCTTGAGGTTCGCGTCGGGCGACGTTAGAGCACCCGAACCGAACTGCGTGCCTGTTGGCTCAAGCCTTAAACAGCCTCGTGTGGCTTGTTCTCTGTGACGATGCTGGCGAGCGTTCAACAGTTTAACCGTGTCCTCCGATTCTAGTTCGCCCCCGGATTGAGGCTTCCAGGTTTGCTACATTGTCGGGAAGGCTTCACACCTCTGACAGTAGTGGCCGAGACCACCGCCCGTCAGACGCATGCTTCCGTAGAATACCTGCGGCGACACGC
>Ga0137465_1000339_pt1 | contig 24047 bp, 39 predicted proteins | sample EasRivERMGT828_2_FD_104906 | JGI IMG/M metagenome (GOLD analysis project Ga0137465, IMG submission 104906) | Soil microbial communities from meander-bound floodplain in the East River, Colorado, USA - East River MetaG ERMGT828_2 | ecosystem: Environmental > Terrestrial > Soil > Floodplain ... | reverse complement strand
TCGGTCGGGTCGACTGGCGTTTCCTCCGTGCCCCGCGAAGCAGCCAGCGCGTCATGAGCTATCAGGGCGAACAGCGTGGCGATGCCGTAGTCTTCGCAGCAGTGGCCGTCGTACTTGTCGCCGGGGCATCCACATTCGCATGGTTCCCTCACCGTCTCAATGTCATCGTCCGTCATTTAGCTGCTCCCCAAGAGTTACCAACACCAATATCGATCTTGAAAGGAATAGTCCAGCCTATCTCTACCAATGGACGGTTCTCCATTACTTGTCGACAGACCGTGCTGTATTCATCCACGTAGGACTCCTTTACGTCGCTGACGATGTTATCGTGGACAGTAATTAAAATAGCGGCACGTTTAGGATCAATTTCCCTTTGCAGCACAATAACAGAACGTAGTGTGAAATCGCCTGCGGTCGACTGCGGTAGGAAGTTGAATGCCTCCCGAAAGATAGCGTTCGCATTTTCTTTGGTAATAAGGTGAAAGCGTCGCCTACGTCCGAAAGGTGATTCGACATAGCCACGCTTTCGCATATTAGCAATGAGAGTAGTTTTAAACTCTCGCACTGATGAGAAATTCTTCCATGCCCAATCAATATACTGTTGTGCTTCTTTCTCTGGAATGTCATGCTTCTCTCGGAATGTTGCGGCAGACTGTCCGTAGAACAGCCCGAAGTTCATGTTCTTTGCGCGACTACGTTGCTCTGACGTGAAATTCTCACCGTAAAAGTTAGACGCCGCAATACCATGCAAATCCAAGTCTTCATTGTAGATGCGCAATAACTCTGGATCTTGCGAGAAATAGGCGATGCACCGAAGTTCTGCCTGCGAATAATCTGCCTGTACTAGCAATCGTCCAGGCGAAGCTAGGAACAGAGAGCGAATGTCCGGTAGGTCCGGCTTCGTGCGAGTAATGTTCTGAAGGTTTGGATTGCGCGACGACAACCGTCCTGTGGTGGTTCCATGCATAAGCAAGTCCGTATAGATTTTTTCGTCTGGATCTTGAATTGCACGTTCAATCAATCCGACGATATATGTATCGGCCTGCTTCGCAAGTTGTCTAAAGCGCTTCAATTCCGTTGCGAATTGAATGATTATATCGTATTCGTGATCACCTTTAGTGATTCCTGCACCGTTGGTAAAGCGTCCTGCGATAATCTCGTTGAGTGCAGCGACATCAACAGACCGATCTTTGTCTGGTCTATCGCGCATAGCATGGACGATTCGCCAATCGTTGTAGAATAGCTTCGATGCTTGTAGAGGCGAGCGAGGTTTAAAGAGGGGATTGTCGATAATCTCCCTAAGAGAAGCTGTCAATCGACGTAGTTCAGGATTGACTTCCTCTTCCATCATGTCTGCGGCAGCCTGCACATTGTAGAAGAACCCCACAGGCTCGATGCGGGAGCATGCTTCGGCACCCTCGATTAGCAATTCTCTATAGGGGCGTTCAAGCTTTTCTTCTTTTACTTTTTTACTCAATAGTTCGTATAGCTGATATGTGCCCGCAACATCTCGACCAGCATATTCGTGAAACTCGTCGTAGTCGCGAACTACTCCATCCTTCTTAAATTGCTTGACTGAATTAGGTTCATAGTCAGGCCAGCCGAATTCCTCAGAAAGAAGGTACTCTAGTTTATGGTATCCGCCTTGTGCTTTTTCCGTTTGGCCACTACGCTCATCAAGATCATACGAGAGCAGTAGTGTATCTTCATCTATTCTGGCGTTGATTCCGTAGGTGTATCTGAGGATTTTAACGTCGAATTTTCCGTTATGCCAAAGGAAACGGTGATCTTCGGATTCAAGGAAGGGTCGTAACTCACTTCCCACAAAGCTGTCATTCTCCCACAACCCTCCGCGCTCTCCAAGAACGTAAGCAGTTCGTCCGTCAACACTAAATTGAATGCTGACGAGAGACGCTTTATGAGTAAGTCCACCGCGCGATTCGATATCGGCCGCGATGCATTTACTCTTACTGGAATGGAGATGATGTAAGAGTTGTCGAGCGCCGTCGGCATCTTCGATTACCTCTACTTTCGGGAATTTCGGTTCTGGTAAGGGATTGAAGGCTCGTCTAAAGTCTTTTTTGAGGTTTGGAAAAGTGCTATCGTCTCGGAGTACAAGGGCAGGGTTATTCGTAGCGACAACAATTCTCCCCTCTTGCTGAATACGGTAACCACGGTATTTGTCGATTGCGCCGCGCCCAATAAGGAGATTAACCGCTTCGCGTCCCGCAGCGATAACAAGGCTAATACCGTCGAGTTCGGATTTAAGTCGCGGAGCACATGCCTTAATTGCCGCCGGAGGTACTTCACCCTCATCTGGCGCACATAGGACCGTATTAGTGAGTAGAACATCTTTACGATTTATCCCCTGCTCATTTAGTAGGAAATCTAAAACTTTACCTGAAGGTCCGGAGAATGGCTTGCCTGTACGCGATTCATGATAGCCCGGACTTCGACTTACAAAGGCTGCCACAGGTTTGCCGATTGCCTTAATTGTTTGGGCGCACGGCTTCTTCAGTAGCGGACACTCTTCGCAATTAGCGTGTGGTGCTTTTGGCTCAGGCATCACGTAATGCGTACTTCACGTCAGCGAGTATGCAGCGTAGTAGAGTAACTTCGGTTCTTAATCGTCCGTTATAAATTAGAACTTCAACATGCCGTTCTTTCAGATCATTCTCTATGCGGAGATTCTGCACGGCCTCTACTTCTAGGATAATTAGAGCGGGAAGACCACAATTAGGGCAGGGTTCCCCATTGAGAACAGCACGATTAATGGATGAGCTATAGCTCCGACATCCGGGGCATTCCATTTTCTCGGCCATTATACTGCATCCACCCGAACTTGTCGTCGTAGGCTAGTGCGTAGTTCCCGCAGGTATTCTTCGTCAAATACCCAAGTGCCTTTACCCTCGGTGTGTCGGCGAGGTTCACTATCGAGCAGTTCGTCAATGAGCGCAACTACTTCGGGTAGCCTTGCTACAACCGTCTGAATACGACCTAGTGCTGCGCGACCCTGCTCATGCGTCCATGATCGTCCTTCACCCGGTGGGTTTGCGTCGTCGCTCGTATAGGCGTAAAGCGTGTGCAGCGCCTCCCGGATCGTCTCGATGTCGTTCATGGTAGCAAATCATCCTTCCATGCCAGATATATACACCACGCAATGAGTACCAAACCTACGATAATAGCTGCCCAGATCATATCGCGTCCATCCTAAACTTGTCGTCGTAGATCGGGAAGCGGTAACAGTCTTCGCATTTGCTGTACGTAGTTAGTTCGTTTCCTAGTACCGTAACGCGACGGCCATGGCCACACTCTACAACATGGTGAATCCGTCGAATGTCTAGTAATTCCCCTGATTTCACGTCGTATAGAGGTAACCTCAAAGCCATTGCGACCGATACTTCAATCTTGGCTCCGAGAGAGTACATCCATCCGGGGATCATCCAGAGACAATCGGACTTCATTACCATTTCGATGTCTTTGCGCATATAATACGCAATCTTATCTTCTTCTGCGATCATAGTCGGTAACTCTACCTCATGGGGGGATAGAACTTCGTGACCACGTTCGCGTAGGCGTACTGCCCATAATTCGAAAGTCGCGTAATTCTCTCCCGAGTATCCTAGCATCGGGCCAGATAGATAGCCCTTCATTTGCTTGCCAACCATGAAGCGAATTGAATGATCGTAACTATAACCACAGCGGCTGATATTGCGATGACAATTGCCATTTTATTGCACTCCACTCATTCTCAGAAATTGTCCCGTCCTTAAAGAGAGTACGATAACGCTCGTAACAATTCGAGCATCTAAGTGAGATGTTGGTCTTAGGCGTACCGCAACCAGCACATACATCGTATCCGTCGAAGAGGCGTTGTCGCGCCCGCCATTTTGCCCCATTCGAAATGGAGTATTCACGTTTACGTTGAATCGATGTGAGTTCAAGCATTACCTTTCGTAGTACCGTTTTGCGAATGTTTCCTTCGGTAGTCGTTAGAACTTTACGAATCGTGGTAGGACTCAATCCAGTCCTTTGGGCAAGTTCCCAAGCCCCAATACGATTGGTCGCCTCGACAAAGAACTGCTGTGCTACACGAATAGAAACATAGCCCTGATGTGACCCAGGGGATTGAATCTTATTCCAGTTAACGCACAATCTACATCGAGGGAGCGGTTGTCCCGCATATTTACCTTTTCTATGGAAATGAAAATACTTCTCGGTTGCTGGCAAATATTCCGGTTCTTCGTGGGCTGGACCTGTGCATCGTTTGAACAGGATTCTGTCGACGTACTTAAACGTACCATTCCTAATTTGAATTTCCGTGGGCTTCAAATCTATCTGTCTGATCCATCGCCCGTTAGTACATTTTCTTCTTGGCGCTTGTTAAGTTTGACTAGGTTGTATTCCATGACATCTTCAAGCTTGAATCCGAGCGATGTGCAGAGTTCTGAGATATACCACTGCGCGTCACCAATTTCACCAAACAACTTCTCCCGTCGATCCGTAGAGATAAAGCCACCCTCGTCTCTAAGAGCCTTCTTAACTAGATTGGCAATCTCCCCCGCTTCGCCATTGAGTCCCGTTGCACAATACGAAATTGGCAACCATTCTCGCAGATAGGCCGGATTTCTTAAGGATACCTCAACACCCGCCGGATAGATAGCAGTTGTCTGCGTTTGCTCTTGATATTCATTCGGTGTAAGTGTCACGATAACTCCGTCCAAATAAGCACGATTCCCGCGATACCCCCCACTACGAGCAATGCCAAGCCTGAAATCGGATCGATCGTTGAGACTAAAGTTCCCGCAATTATACAACCAAAGGTAAGCAGTACGCCTTTCATAAGCTTCTTGCCTTTTCTGTCAATGGATGTTGATGATATCCAGGCATGTTTTCTGCATATCCAATCAAATCAATCAGTGCCCTCACTAGTTCTGGTGCTAGTACAATTAAATCGGCATCTCCTTCTTTTGGAATGACTTCAGTAATTTGTCCTGCCATCCTAGACGAAAACTCATCTTCGTCGTGGACGCCGATCCAATAGTGCTCCATCGGCACGGGCCAATAAACCTTTGCCCACTGTCCGGGTGTTGCGGCATCTGCAATGCTTTGCAGTCGACTAGGATTCATGTTTCGTCCTCGCCGTACCTAGCCCTTGCTGCATTAACCGCAGTATTCAGAAGTCGCCAAGTCGTTTCGGCGATCACGATCGTACCATCGCTACACTGAATTTTGAGCATAACCGCGGGATACCCCAAATTAGTCGCGTCTTCTAAAATAATCATTTCTTCGATATCGCCTCTTTGCCACTGACTAGGATCCAGAGTAAGTAATTCATTTAGCGCACCGTCTCCGTCTAACGTTAGCTTCAGTGCTGTGAACATTTAGAATTGCCTATCTATAGGAATTATGATTTGGGGCTTTGGTGCTATTGCCTCGCGAGTTTGCTCCCTAGCCTGCTCCAAAAGAGCACGCATGTCATTGAGTTGCAATCGCTTGTACTCGATGTTCAAGTCCATCTCGTCCAGAATTTCAAGTCTGATCAGCAAGTTCATCATGGATTGAAGCTGCAACTTCATCGCCCATATAGATTCATTGCCGTGCTGTAACAAAGTAGGGTGAAGACCTAGTTTTGCCCATTCCGTAAATTCGTCATCGACCTGTGATTGCAGAGCCTTTAGTTGTTCTGCCTTCGATCCGCCTTTACTCACCTTCTATCTCCTTCCATATCTCATCTGCGAGATTTCTAGCGGTAACTGCATCCGTACTATCCAACACCGTTAGGGGATGGAGAAGATAGACACGCAATGCGTGATGAATGGTGATCCTCTCATGTTTCGAGAGGGTGCCCCACCTAGATTGCTTCATAGATTTTTCCCCTTCCTTGAGGAAGCACTCTGATATGGCCGCGTGCTTCTAGTGTTTCTTCAATCTCAATGATTTGTCTCTTGTTGAGATTCAATGCTCGCATCATCGTAGATCGTGTAGTACCAGAATGCGTCTGAATGTACCTATGGCATCTGTCGATTGTCTTCATAGCAATCGTCTGACCGACGTGCGTAATTACGTCAATCGTGTCCCACCCCCATTCTTGTACGTATTTGCAAGCTCTGCGGATATCGAGTTCTGTCACTTCAATTCTCAGTTCGTCCGGCTCCTGTCGCGTAGCAGCCGCAAGAATAGCCATCTTTAGCAATGACATAGATAACCGTTCAAAGGTCGGAATTGCTAGAGAGGGATTCGGTGCTTTTTCTGCACCCTCTGTGAAGCGGTCGTTGATATCTCCGTACAAGTCGTATGCCTCTTTATTCATGAAAGCTACTGTCTCGGCAGGCTCCATAGCTGGCAGACCCGCAATTTGAACATCTTCTTCTATCATATAGCGATGATACAATTCGTGCATCTTGGCATAGATATGTTGCTTTTCGTCTTGATTCTCTTGCGTAGGAGGGCCAAGCCGTCTTAATCGGGACTTATCAGTTACACCTGCGACTACCAAGAAGCGCGGCAAGAATCCCGAATGAACGAAATCTTCACCTACGGCTGTATAAAACTGATCTGTGATACCACCACCGAAAAAGATGAAGACCGGACTCTGCGCGTATACGGACTCTTTGGCTAGCACCCGCTTAACTGGAGTACCGTCATAAAGTTGCGTGAACAACTGCGGCATTCCCGCTTGGTACTTCTTGTCGCGCATTGAATTCATTAGACCCACTACTTCGTCTCGGTAGAACATCGATGTCCGTCCTGGCCTGCTTGACAGTTCCTTAATGATACCCTCAGCAGAACCATCTGTACCAAGTAGGACATCTGTATCTACGAATTCGAGGATGTCGATTCCTAAGCGCATTGCAGTTGTCTTACGGCAAAGAGTGGATTCCCCGAAAATTAGACCCCACAGGTTGGGGCGAACGGTGCCGAACGAAGTCTCTAGTTTTATATTCCCCGCCAAGAGAGAGGATAAGACGATGAAGACCGTAAGTTCATGGTAGCGCGGAACGGCATCGGTTACCTTCGTGCCCCATCGAATGTATCGTTCAATCAGAGAACTACCTAACTTGTAGTTATCCCCAGGAATAAGCTCAGGCATTTCAAACGGGACGGCATTACCGAGAACTGTAAAGTTCTTAAGTTGGAGTGCGGCCTTCTTAACTTCACGCCAAAGATAACGATCTGGTCGATTGTCAATCCGATATTTGTTAACGGTCGAATGGTACGCAACCGTGTACGTTTCTTCCTCGGTAAGTCCTGCTTCTAGGCAAATGCAGATAAGATTCCAAAGCTTTGAGGATCGCTCCCCTTTGACGGCATCAATCCCCCACACATGGGGAAATCCTCGTTCTGATAGTCGACCAAAGTGCCTAGCGATGATTGCGTCTGCATCATCAGCGACTTTAGGTACTGCTGCATCTTCGAGCTTATCTTCGTCACTTGCGCGAGTAAAGGACAGTTGATCAAATACATCGACCCCGAGAGTTTCCTCAAGCGCTCGTATTAGTTTGACTTTTGGCTTGCTCTTATTGTACTCAGGCTTAAAGTTCTGCGTAAATGGTACGCGCAGGAGCTTAGTTAAAGCCCAACCCGAATCTACGCCGTTGTCGCGATACTGAGAATATATGCGTCGAGAATAATCCTCAGCGATTTTTGGGTCGATATCTTCATCGACTCGCCACAGGGCTTGATATCTGCCGGGAGATGATTCGATTACCACCTGTGGTTTGGGTTCCACTATGTCAGGCGAGCAATCGTCTAGATCTGCCCATAGGACATGCCCTGATCTACAAGATTCCTTCGATCGTTCTTTTCGATTTAGTAGGTTAACCCCGAACCATACATTCTTATTAGACTTCTCTTTGTTAACATAAGCGAGAAGCTCGCTCTGCTGGAGAGGCCATTGGAAGAATCGTTGGCGAAAATCCCCTTTAACGGAGGACTCAGTTGCTATGCAAAGCCACCCTACCGTATCACCGAAAACAAGACGAAAGAAATCTAGTAGTAAATTACTTTCCTGCACCTGAACCGTTGGTTGAAATTACATGCGGCGGCGAACCATACTGTGCAATATGTGCATGCACCATATCAGATCGTTCTGACGTAGATGTATTTGGGTACAGGGCTTTAAGACTCAAAATGGCTTTGCCTATGTCTTCCTGCTGACTCATAGTGTCCTCGCTAGAGCACAAATATCTTCTACCTGACTACGCAGCCACTCCATAGGAGTCTGTTGTTTTGGCGGGAGCCCAGATCCAATTGAAATATCGTAGACTGGATAATGGGTATTGCTGGAATACGCATAGTTCTGATTCCAGTTCCAATTGTCGAATGTGAAATCAGGCATTCGTATCATCATCCCCGTTGCGTCCTCCGACTTGAATCAATTGCTTGGTCGTAGGCATGCGCTCCAAGAATTTCTCCATGAGGCCATTGAGCGATTTGAACTGTTCGCCAAAGCGCTTCTCGATGAAGAGGACATGCTCATCGAATCTCTTTTGCTGTGCTTCAAGATTCTCCTCGCGCACAGTCAACTTAGCGTCGCGTGCTGCCGACTCGGACTCAAATTCTGAGCGCTTCATCTGCAAGCCCACTAAATGCTCAGTCTCACGCTTCTCACGATCCCACTTTTCTTGCTCACGATCAAACTCAATCTGCTTTTTTGTCAGGGATTCTGTAAGCTTATTGACTTCAGCTTGCAAGCGATTTGTCTTAAGCAATCCTTGGCTATCACCCTTCAGTTCTGCGAGGGTAGCTTTAACCTCAGTGACTTGCTCTAGCAATTCATCGAATCGTACGTCTGTCGGAGTCTGCTGTTTACTAAAGAGTTTCACAAAACCTTCCTTTAGATAAGTAGGGGGCTACCGAAGTAGCCCCCTTTACTTCTTACTACTTAGAGTAGATCACTCCGCGCTGCCGATCCACCCGTAGGTGATCCCGCAGGCTTGACGCTCTTGACCGGATTGGTCCACTCGCCTTCGTCGTCCTCGTTCCGCTTGTAGAGTTCCTTGCCGACCCTAACAACACATTCCTTGCCGACAAGTTCATCCAGCTTCGTAATGTCGAAGCCCTTCGACTTGATCTTGGCCTCGTCATAACCAAGTGCGACGAGAAACCGCACGAACATCCCGAGGCTGCGATTGCGCTTACTATCGTCGGGCTGCTGCTCAGCGTTGGGCAGTGGAAAGTTCGTAAAGAACCGACGGTTCTCTACGCCCTCATCCTGTGCTGCAAACTGCACCTTAATCATCTGCACACCTGCTGGAAGCTTACCCGATCCAGAAGTTTCAACCACTTCTACCTCGTAGACCGTACTATTGTACGAGCCAGCGTCTACTGCGTCGAAACCACTAGCATCAGCGCCGGAAAGATCTAGAATGCTCACTTTGTTCTTTCTCCTTTTCTTTTATTTGGCTGGATGAATCATATCCCACATCATGGGGATGGTTGGACTATCCAGCTTGCCGCCAAGGACTCCCGTTCTGTCCTTAGCCATAACTCTACGTGTTTGGCCGAATTGGATTGTCCTGATTATCTCCTCCTCCTCGATTGTAGTATAGAGATATCCGACAATATCGATGAAGCCCGGTAGTTCCGTCTTCAACTTGCCAGAAAAGCTCGGAGAGTATTGAATTGCTCCGGTAATGTTGTCTTTATCAATGTCAAGCTGCGCGGTGAATATTGTGTTCATCGGTAGATCACGATACGCTCTAACGATTTTGCGCATGTGATTTCGAGCTTGACCCCACTCCTGAATCTGAGCAACGTCGGCGTTAGGATCGCGTCTCCGCATAATTTCACGCATGTCTAGATCGTGTAGCTCTGAGAGAGAGTCGATAGCCACAGTCTTATAGAAACCATCGTTGTCCGTTCTCAGTGTATTATGCACATCCACGACATCACCGATGGAACGTACCTGGATAACATCGATGTCCTTCCGATGCCTAAGGGTAGTTGTCCCACCCTCTACATCTAACATCAATATAGGCGAAGTCATGGGATGATCTTGGGCAGTACCCGCCAAAGTTGTCTTACCACTTCCGAACAGGCCGTAGGCGAGAACGTTGAGAAAGTTAATAGCGTCGGGAGTTGTAACCCGATCCGCTAGTGGCCCTTTATTGACTTGGCTTGGTGCCATCTACAGCTTCCTCAATTCTACGGAGCTTTGAATCGAAATGTTTACTAGATCGTTTGGAGCGGTGCCAACCTCTACGTCGTTTCTTTCCTTTTCCCTTCTGGCTTTTCGCCATCCAACCCCCTAACTATAATAGCGTTCAATTCACGTAGGGAATGGATCATACAGTAAGAAATCCCATTCACTTTGAAGAAAGTAGACGAACCACATCTTCGTGATGCACATCGCATCTCTTTGTCGAACTGTCGTAGTGGTCCGTGTTGCTCTGGTATTGGGTATTTATTCTGGGGTACAAGATCTTCGAATACATCATCAGGTACTTCGGTAAACTTCATCCAATTGTCATGATCGCAGGGTTACCTACAATCGGTTTCTCATTAAGCCATCGCGCCGTGTTATACGCAAAACCGACTTGGAAACCAGTAGCACCGCCGAGCCAATTATCAAATGTCGGCCATCTATCAACTACTGCGTCCCAACTTGCCGTCGCAGCATCTTTCTTCATGCCCCATAAGGATTCAATATCAGTGTTCTCTTTTGTGTAATAAAGCTCGATTTCCAGTGTACCCGGAGCCTCAGCCTCAACTAGTAGGAATGCTTTTGCAATACAATCTGCGGCTAGAGAATAGGCATCTTTTCCCGGTCGGGAGTAGATGGATTCGCCTTCAAGGGGTGAAGGCGCAGCCATAACACGCGCTAGTACGTCTTCGCGTGAAGCTTTTTCATTCTCACTCGGTTGATCTGCGTTACCGATTATTGTACCAAGTGCCCGATTTGCTGTAATACCCATGTTCGAACCGTCAGACATCCTTCTTCTCTCCTTCTTCATCTTGATTAGCTTCAGCGGCACCCACGAACATTCCCTTGTAGAAAGCACTCACCATCTTGATTGCGTCCGGTTCGGAAGCACCTTCCTCTTGCGCTCCGAGAAAGATCAAGTATGCTTGTCGCCCGAAATCAATCCACGTATTACGATCTTCGATGGAATTGATCGGATTCGCTGTCATTTTAGGTTCCTCCGTTAGCGAACACAAGTGCATATCGTCTTCCAACGTAACTTCTCCGCAAGGGCAAATGCGTATTCCGCCGTTCTTTAATTCTCCCCATGCGTACTTCATTATCGCCCACGATTCTGTTCGTAACCTTGGACTAACATTTCCTGCCAGTCACTACCATCGTCGTGCGCTAGACATGGAGCGCGGAAAGCGCACTTGGTACAGGACGACATGCCGGACGGGTGCTTATAGATCGGAGTCTTAGGATTTAGCATCTCTTTTGCTATAGCCTTAAGCTCCTTGAAGTGGGTATCGATCTGATGAGGATTGCGCGTAGCTATGTCGCGCTGAATGAAATTACCATCACCCATCCCGACCAAATACTCATAGTAGTTCTGAGCCTTCGGATCTTCGTGATACCAATCCTCTAGACCAAGTTCCTTCACACACTCTACGAACATATCAGCGGTCGTAGATTCTTGTGCGCGGTTAAGAGAAGGGAATCCATGACTAGTAATAGTCGGAGGTTTTGGATACGCCTTCCTTAGCGCATTGTAGAGAACCTCTTCGATGTGCTCCCACGGATACCCATACGTCCGCGCCTCATGGACCGAGGCAACGATATACGTAGAACACTGTGGATCGTTCTCCAACTTAAGGAAGTAGTCCTCGTCCACCTTGGCTGCTGTCTTATTCTCTAGTATCCCGTACTGTAGACGTGGCTCTTTGCGTTCGGGGTAGTAAATGATTGCGTCGCGCTTACCGCGAAGATGCGCTTCAAGTTTCTCACCGTAGTTCGGGGAATCTTGACGAACATCCTTAACGCTAAAACCAAGCGGAACACTGAATTGAGACTCGGCGGCGACTACTTCAAAGTCATCATTCTTCTTTGCGTACTCTTTGTAGAAAGTCATCATGCCGATTCCTAGATCACGATACCCTAGAAATTCCTCTTCATCCGCCTGTGGTAGTAGATCTTCCAATCCCCGAATCGTATATCCATCTTTAGTCTTTACTGGATTTGGATCATACGTTTCGTTCAGCATATCCTCTGGAACATGCCCACCCTTCCACTGCCATTGGAACCATGTCGTAAATGCTTCGACTGGATCACGCTTAAGCAGGGGATTGTAAGCTTTCTCCAAAGCCCAATGGATACCCGATCCATACCAGAGGTTCGGATTGATTCCGTGAAGTTCTACTCTACGGCGGAGATTACTTCTGGTGGGCGAAGACCACGACCAGTAGCGTCGACATCGCATGAACGACGCAACATCACTAGCATGGATGGGAATAATATCCCATTTACTAGGAATTATAATCGGTGCCCACGTCATCTGTTCTTCCGGCGTGCTTCATGTGCTCGTTTTCGCCTAAGCCTCTTTGACTTAGGTCGCGAATGCTTCGCACGGGGCTTATGCGCTTCGAAATTCCACCCAAAGATCGCATCGAGTCTAGCAATCCCCACCTTGTGGCTTTCCTGAGTAATCTTCATTCTAGTCGCACACCATAAAATGTCCATCGTCGCCGATTGGAATATCTTCTACACTAATGCGTTCCTTCTCCATGTCACGCTCTAGTTTTCGCGCTTCATGACCAAGTATCGCTAGACGTAGATGACGCTGAGCTTCCGTCATATTCTTGATGATGTGATCGTTACCTTCCCATCGCAAACAATCATCACAATGGTTAGTCCGATCAATGAGAGAATCGAGCATGTCAATGCAGACACGCAAAACTTCTTGCGTCTGCGTACCTTCATGCTCGTCGCCCTCTTCACGATTGACAAAGACTAATCGCAAGGGAGTACCATCACCGTCAAGCTGACGCAAATCGTAGATGTGTCCAGGTTCAACGACTTTCATCGGATTAAATCTTTCATATCTAGATTCTTGTAGAATGCCATCTCTACATGATGTGCTACGGCTTGGCGCAGATATTCCCCACGATCGCTGCGTCGAAAGCCTTCGATTAGAACGTCGTCGGCTAATTCAAATTCGAATCGAACGGATCGGCGTTCACGGGATCGTGTAAGGTGAACGGTAAGAAGCCTAAGCTCCTGTGCAAGATCCCCAAGGTCCAGTAGACCTTTACGCACTCTATGTCCCATCTTGGCCGCAGCTTGTTCAGCACTGATTCGCGCTTTACGTTCCTGCTCGACGGTATGATACAGTTTGTCGATCTTACTACGTTTTGAAACAACTATTGGAAGTTTCACTGACTCTTATACGCTTTCGTGTATGCTTCCTGAATGACTGGTGTAAACTCTTGCCTTACCCACTGTGCCGTCTCTCGACCAATCTCGTCCACCATCTCGTCTATCGTCTCTTGTAGAATGCGGGGAACAGCCATCTTCACTTGATGGCGAATGTTTGCTTCGATATCGAACTGTTCAACTTCTTCCCGAACGATTTCAGCGAACTCTTGCGCACTCGTCGCAAGATGCTGAACAATAGAGTGCTTTACGCCCTCTACCTCGATTCTAAGGATTGGAACAGGATAGCTCATGGTTATGGACTCCTCCAGTTGGAGACGTAGACCTAGGCAAGTCTACGAATTAATATCGACACCTGATTACCGTGTGCCGAATCCCGTCGGGCCTGTCAGTCCACTCCCCAGGGTGGCACCAGCAACCGCTAACCCCGTGAGCCGGGGCAGTCTGTCACCTTCGGCCTCGCGTGTCAAGGCCGTTTTCTTTGTTGACAACTATTCCAGCTTAATGTTACCATTAAGGTAGACGATGTGAATACGAATTCCTTTATCTCTCGCTCTCCGTACCGTAGCCCAGGTACCTGAGCGTACTACTTCCTTATTCGTAGAAGGGCAAGCTACTAAAACATGGGAAAAATCTACTATGCGTTGGTTACGCTTCAGGTACGGAAGCGGTTCATGAATAACCATCCTATCTCTAGATCCTAGCTTTTCGCACCATGCGCGATACTTAGGATCAATTGGAGGATGTATGTGAATTAGCGACTTGTGCTTTCGGCAAGAGGCAATAACTGTCTCATGAAACCATTCATCAGCGCCGACACAATCACCATGATGGACACTCGTAGGTTGGTAGGACACAAGTAAAGTTTCTACCGCCGCGATCTGTCCTATTGTCGGTCCTGAGCGAGAGCCAGTAAATCCTAGGCTAGTCATTTTCCACCACCTTTGTAGCCCACATAGGCGCAAATACAAAATTCACCCCTGAGATACTTTGTTTAATCGCGTAAAGCCAATGGCGTTCTTCGACCGCAAAGTATCCGGGGTCATGATCGTATCCGTCCAGAGTATTGTAACTACTTGGCGAAACGGACAAACCAATTTCCCTTCGAACCAATCCGATTACAACACCGCCTCCGTCTTCGGGCCATATGATGATCGTCTTATTCCGTACGTTTCGATCCGCCCGAATGTTCAAGGGATCTTTACCCTCGAACCAAGGTATTCCTGGACTACCCTCCCTTACGAAATGCCAACTAGCCGGATTTGAGGGAAAGCGACCAATCCCAAGGATATGTTTGTTATTCGCAATTCTCGCTACACAAGCCCTGTGGTGGTACTCTACCCTATCCCCTAATTCAAAGTGCTCCGCAGGGGGAGCAATGTGCCCAGGCTCAATCATGGGCGCTCAATATCCGCATGCTGTTCTCAGTCTCCGAGTATTGTTTTAGCCATCGCTTCTTACCAGCGTTGCGTGCGTACCATGTGACACGCCCCTTAATTGACGGCAATCGATAGATATAACTCGTTCCGGGAGCCGTGATGTACTTTACGAGGATCAGATTATTACCCAAACGAGCTTCCCATTCAATCGGTTTATCCCATTCAATCGCCATGTCCAATCCTAACGCTCATAGTATATACCATCAGAAAGTCGTTGTACGATAACATCGTACTTTGGTTGGGGTATGGGCCTAAAACTTACTAGAGAAGCGTCGCCCATCGGAATACAATAGTATGCCTTGTCCTTCGGGAAATAGCCTGCCCATTTTTTGTGTAGCGTCTCTTCTACGATAATGTCGTGGGGCGTGTCTTCAGGATACTCTACGATCACAGGGAATAATTCACTCGTCTTAATGTTCCGATCAACTGCGTCCTTACGACAAATCATGAAAAGCATTGCTCTCCTTTAGGGTCTATAACCTGGGCTGCGCCATACAATTTCGAGCGGTCCGAAATCAATGCCGAACTGAGTCCAATTCTCGGGATCCCACCAGAATCCAAAAGTCCACTTACGCCACTTCCAAGCTATGTCAGGCAACCCACACTCCTGTTCGCATGTCAATATTATCCGCTTCTCCGGCGAATTCCACTAGTTTATCTACGTCAAAGTGTGGACTGAAGATCGTTCGATTCTTGTAGCGAAAAGATTCGCGCGTCTCATGCTCTACGGCGGTTAGCACCGCCTTGAAAGCTGTATAGACAATTTCACTTCTGGTCATATACCAAGACAGCTTCCACTTGCGTCCCTTTTGCGTACAAGACTCTCCCGATACGATATCGCGTGCTGTAAATGCAACTTGTAGATAAGGTTTGCCTGCTTGATCTTGCGTTAGAATGAAATGCCAGTTAAGGTAGGCAACCTCATCAAGAATTTCTTTCATGTCTTCTAATGTAGAAATCACTTAGTCATCGTCCTTTCTGCGAGCGCAGTACGAGCGCGTCGCTCAACGTGAACGAAGCCCGTGTGCGTATCCGTCATCTTGGCTGCGAACTCCTGGATCCAGACTAGCCCCCGCTCTAGATGCCCTACGCGGGAGTCTATGATTCGTTCTGCGATAGCATCGACAAGTGGTAGCCAAAACGGCCACATCGGCGGTAGCGACCCGCTCTCTAGAAGTGGTGTGACCTGTGTGCCAATTAACTGCGCACACTCGTCGCGTGTATCCTTGTTCACGATGTCGTCACCTTCCCGTTGACGCACCTAGCAGGGCAGCGCACGAACACCCGAATGCCGTCAGGGTGACCCGCATAGATACCACCTAGTCCATTGCAGCGAGGACAAGTGCCGTCAATCTCTTGTTGCTCGCGGGTTACACGCGGCAAATCTTGAAGCATTTTGGCGATGCCATTTATCGGGGCGTCCGTCACTATCCCTCCTCATCACTGAACAATAGATTGAACCAGCCAACCTTTTGAGTCACATTATCAAGAACTCTCTTATCAACCGTAGCCTTTGCATTGATGTAGATTATTTCGGCTTGGTTCTTTTGGCCGGGGCGATAGATGCGACCCACAGCTTGTAGATTTTTGGCCGGACTCCAACTTCTGTCTAGGAAGATACAATACTGTGCCGAAGATAGGTTAATCGATTCGCCGCCAAGATCAATAGTCGAGAGAAATAGTTGTTCTTCCTTCTTAGGCCATTGAATCTTCCACTTTTCGAAACGTGTTTGCTCTGAATCTTTTTGCTCCATGTGGATATACGGAATAGCCTCACGAAGTAATCGGCCGTTCTTGTCCCGTTGTTCGTCTAGCCGTTTCTTCAATAGCTCTAATGGATCACGGAAATTTGAGAACACGACCACTTGCTGTCTTGCCTCGACATCCCACTCCATACCTTCAAGCAACTCCATTACTGCATCGAGTTTACTTGATGGTTCCGTAAGTCTAACTTCTTGAACAAGACGATCCAGTTTCGGATCGTAGTACGAATCGACTAGTTCGGGCGTAGCTACTGCAATCTGTCGTAGACGTTGAAGTTGCGAAACAACGTTCGGTGAATGGATAGGAACACCCTGCTGATCGAGCATTCTAAGTTCTTTAACAATCTCCTTATACATACGTTTCTGCGTCGGATTAAGCTCTACTTCAACATCATGAAAGATTGGCTCTAAGATGTCTTTGTGTACTTCAGCCATTCTCCTACGTGGACCAAAGGACCGGCGCATGGCAATGAACTCATCGATCCTCGATTCGCGTACGCCTACGATCTTCGCGTAGCCTGTCCAGTTTTCCTCTTCACAATACTTCCTACGGAACCTCCAATACGACGTGTATACGTCCGGACGAAGGAAATTTAGAATCGAGTATAGCTCAGCGGGATTGTTAACGAAGCCCGTCCCCGTCATGGCATGCCGGAAGCGTGCGTACTTAGACTGCTTCTTTAGATTTCTACCCCACTGTACATCTTTCGATTTGATCTTATGTGCTTCATCGATTAATACAACATCCCACTCAAGGGCATTACGAGCAATTCCCTCTTCGAAAATGTCTTTGAGTACCGAACGATTCTCAAAGACGTGATAGTGAGACAAGACCATAACTTTTTGGTCATGATCCATAAGCGCATGTATTAGATCATCAATATCAGATTCTACCCGTAAGTCTTGGAGAATCACTTCTTCTGTAATGCGAGAACTCACATTGAAGATCTTCCACTCGTCTGTCTTTAAGCATCGAGGGATGCATTCGAAGAACGCACCCTTACCCGACTTCGTGGTGACGATCAAAACATTCGCAGCGGGAAGCTCCTCAGTTTTTTTCTCAATCCACCACAGGCCGGTGCTAGTTTTAAACGTGCCCATCTCCGACCAGTTGGCCGAGTAGTCTAACTTGTTAAGGAACTCCAGATCTTCAAGCTGGAACTCATGAGGCTCATACTTCTCCTCAACGGGTGTAAATTTAAGGCTTACCATTTATTTCCAATCACCCGATTTTGGCTTGATCAAATTGAATTGTGCGTCCAGAGCGGATTCTTGAAGTTGCTTGTTAGTCATTTTTAATCTCTTACGTGCAAGCTTGAGTATTCTCTGTTCCTCCTTCTTTTCCGCTGCGCTAGGAGAACGATCAATCCACTTCCGATACGCTGGATCGATCATTGATCCAGGTCCAACGGGCGCAAACTCTTCAGGAGTTTTATCTGCTTTCGTATGGTTACACGTATAGCAACTCAATACGAGGTTGTCGAAATTGTTTGCACCGTTTCGAGACAAAGGAATCAAGTGATCTTTGGTTGGGTAATTCTCCTCTAGTCTATTTATCTGAATATCTTGCCTCGTCATCTTAGAAACATCTAACAGATCCATTTTGCAATAGTAACATTTCCACCCCCCATCACGGTTGGCCAAGCGTACTAGAAGATTAGTGCTTTTTCCCTTTGTTTCATTAGTCATTCATTAATACCTCTTAAAATATCGAGAGTCGTAGGTACTTGTGCTAGCCAACCCGCATCTGGTACGGATGGTGGGAAGATTGCTGCACGATGCCCACACTCACACGTCATACGAGTCTTGCTACCGACAACCCATAACATAGGCTGCCAGCAATTCACGCATCGCGGAGTGCTCACCCGAACTTTTTCGTCTGACGATCTTTTCACTCTCGGGTTACCCGCGCTCGGGTTACCAAAATGATCAATGGCTTCTCTTCACCGTCCCGCACGACTAGACGCTTGCCTTGTAACTCTACTTCAAAACCGTAATCGTCCTCGATGAATCGTTTCAAGTCAACTCGAAACTCTTCGGCTGTCAAAATTACTCCTGTAGATTCATACTGTGTTTGTTAGCGAAAATTTCGGCAGAGACTTGGGCCAACGCTTGTTTCGTGGGATCTAGAATACGAAGTTTCATGTTCTGCTCGCGTAGCGTTCGATATCTGCGTTGCCATCTCCGGCAGGCAGTAGTACGATGGCAAAAATTTGCTCCATTCCTAGCACCTTTAATTGGCTCTCCGCAGGATAGGCATATAGGTCGATTCTCGTAGTAAACCTCACGCTTAGCAAAGTCGAAGGAACTACCGATTGCGAGGTATTCTTCAAGTCGATCTGCATTACGTTCCAGCCAACGTTCCTCACGACACCAGGGGCACAACCGTCGATGTGATTGGTCACGTAGAAATAGACGGTTGCACCCCAGGCATCGAGATTTTGTAGATCCTATGCATTCAAAACAGAATCCACTATTTGGATCTAGTTCGTCTACGAAATGCCCACAAGCGGGGCAAACTTCTTGCTCGTATATCGGGCTAGCTGAACTCACATAGTCGCATCAAATTACTGATGTGACTCCTTCGGAGATTATAGACACCAATGACATCCTTCTCTACCTGACCACTTCATGTAACCAGCCGTTAGTGCCTGACCCATCGGCGACAACCATGGCGCATATTGGTTAGCACCGCCAGCACTAGGCATTTTGAAATTGGGGATGATGAACCCCCGCCCTCTCAAGTTCTCCTGTGCGTGTCGCCAATACGGAGCGAATGTCGAATACCTAAATTGCATCCACCCGCCTACCGTATCGGCTCCGAGGTAATCATCACCTATATGGTAGCCGGACCAGCGCCTCCCACCGAACCATACCCAATAGCTATGACCACCCTCACGATCGGAAATCGAATACAACCAATCGTAAGTACCGGGATAGATTCGTTGGACCCATCTGATCGCAGTCAACCAATCATTAATTACAGGGAGTGTGCGATCTTTTACCCATTTCTCGTATTTTACTCTAGCTTCCCACGAACGGTCCATCCACAAGTTTGCTACATATCGTGCGTAGCCACAAGCATGAGGCGCAATCTGTCTCTTGCTTGTCTTTGTGAGCGGAACGCCTCGCAACTTTTGCCATCTCCAAGTCGAGTGTTTGAAATAGTCAATGCCCCTACCAACGTCGGGGCATTGTTGCTTCTTCACTTGTGATCTTGCCTCTCCTTGCGGTGTTGCCGTGTTGATCGCACATAGTAGTGATATTGTGCTTAGTACCACGACTAGACGCAGTATGAGAGCTACCTCCTACTCGATTACAAAAATAGCGAGAGAGGATCAGAAGCTATGAATTGTCCGGGGGTTTGGACTTTTCAAAATGATCCTCTCTCGCCCATACGTCTTCCCAGGGGATTGGGGGAGGGAAGACGCGGAGAAGCTTAGACAGTTACATCGTGGCTGTCAACGTCCCAGGGCCATACGCCTGTCTGCAACGTATCCAGCGCCTTTAGCAGTACAAAACCTGCATCAGTTAGACCACCGAACACATAGCTTCCCTTCTCCCCCTGTTCGTTATGAGCCATCTTATAGCCAGCGAGATTGAACGTATAGATCGGCACTCCGTACTCACGCCGAGCACCGTAGGACGCACGGGCCTGCTCGTCGGTAATAATCACGATTCGGTCGTGGTGATTATAGTGAGTATCTACTGCCTGCCACGTTGCCGTACCCCCACCACCATTACCGACAATCTTATCGATGGTCTTCAAGACACTATGCGCGGGCCAAATCTTTGAGGAATTAGTAGAGAACCAGACAAGATCACTAGACCCACGATTACGCAGTGCGAGGGCAGATCCGAATAGCGCAGCTAGTTCATATCGCTGCACAGTCGAGCGAGAAGAAATAGGTGCCCACATAGATCCCGAAACATCGACTAGGATTAGCGTACGACCGTCCAGCGTTGGAATGTTCTTGACGGATAGATCCAACGCCTCCTCGATTTCACGCGCATACGAGAGAGACTGCGTAGCCTTCCATGCCGAGTAGAACCGAATCGGAAATTGTCGAGATTTCGCCACTTCCTCCGGATTAGTCAGCTTGCTACGAATGTAGTTCTGCGACTCCTTCGAAATGTTTGCCTCATCAAAGTTTCGAAGGTTACGCAACAGAGCCATGTAACCCATCTGAGGAATGATATTTTCCCACGCCTCTGCATCCATCGGCCCCTGTAGCCAACCGGATAGAGACTCCCAAGACATACCCTGTGGAATGCCATTCTTCAGCATCGACTCACGACGAGCCTCCACAGGAATATCGTTTGCGAACTTCAATGCACGAATCATGGGAATTTCGGAGGGAGTGCCGATATCCTCGCGCTTATGTCGTGTGTCGAGGAGATACTTGTAGAGTGCGGACTTCTCCGCAGTTAACGGCTTAGGATGCACTAGGTCAATTACGTCACCCATGCGCCATGCACGACTCTGCCCATCATACCGCAGTGCGGAGTATTCCGTGTATAGACGCTCTACTGCATCTGCTACCCCACGCTTTAACGGCTGTGGAAAATTCTTCCCGTACTCCTGCGACCAGTATGCAAGAATCTCGGCAGGCTCATCGGCGCGAGACATCGCACTATCAACTACACCACGGGCCTTCTCGCCCTTCGCGTGGACGTAATGCGCTGCGAGTACGATTGACGCGGAACGCATCTGCATAACATTTCGGAGATACGGAATGAAACTACGAATCCAACCCGGATCTTTATCCGTAACCTTATGTGCTAGTTCTTTGAAGCGAAGATCGCGATCTTTACCAGACTCGTAGAACGTATCTTCTGCGACCATGTTAGTGACCGCGAGTAGGAATAATTCCGTCTTTGCGTCGCGCTCAAAACCTAGACCACCTTCGTACGTAGTACCGCGTACTCCCGTAGTCCGCATCGGACTAGACACGTTGGGACGTGCCTGCCTGCCCGAGAATTTAGTCATTACCTCTCCTTTAGAATCCTGGCTTATTATTTCGCTCTGCCAGTGCTTGGCAATTAGAACACTTACCGTAGCCGCCAACTTTTACCCAAGCGCGCTCATCGCAAACGTAGCACCAACCCGGTTCAAGTGCGCGAGTAGCATTAGCTACGAAAGGTAAGTTACCCTGCGTGAATTGCTCTCGCACTAAACGTCGAGCATGATACTCAACGCTAAGCGGCTCAAATGACGGTTCTACACGAACATGTAGCATTATTGCTCCTATGTAGGATTACCTAGTTAGCATCATGTTTTCTCCTCTCTTCTGTAGATTAAAAGTACGGGCCTATGTGTCATCTCGATTACCCCGCACCCGACGACATGGCTGTGACAGATAGCTTCCGTCGTCTTTATAGGCTCGTCCGCCCCGCACTTTCAATTCCGTGTAGTCGTTGCTGTCACACTAAAACTACAGCGGCTTTCAGTGGACTTCAAGGCGGTAGTGGTGTTTCACCACCTCACCAGTCGTATCCATGTAGTAGGGTTGTGTCACCCACGTTACATTTGCCGAAGCCGGATACAATCTGCCCGACATGCCTATTGCTTATGAGCTACGTAGGCTCGCCCATTGACCGAAGTTGTGGCGATTTGTGTGGAACGCGAACCGTTCACCTATGCGTGTCACTTATATGCACCTACGTAGCTCAATGCAGTAGTAGTCGTTGAACATGCGTCCCGGAATAACATGCCGTTGTTAACCACTACTGCATTCAACTACGTTAAACGGGAATTATATGGCATCTCGATTAGTCCCGCTCTGTATCCGCACTAGGCTCGCTCTGTTTAAAGCACTGCGGCGACTCTAAACAGATAGAAGTTTAACCGTTCATTTCTCGGATTCACTTCTTTTACCAGTCACGCTCGCTACGTGATCTGCCCGCCAAGCCTAAAATATATGGTCAGAGAACTTTGTGGTCAAAGGTGTTTTCACCAATTGAAGTAACCCTTGACCTGCGCACCTGACCATGACCGCACTAGTCCACGTAGAGAACAAACTGATAAAGGTATTTGACCTCATGTCAGGTGAGAAGTAACCCTTACCTACGCACCTACGCAAACATTAAGTACCGAGAACACAACGAGCTAGGAAGTTTTATCCATGCATTTCCAATTTCTGCCACAGTTACCGAAGTAACCGACTGGATTCGAACCAGTATCACGGGAAGTATCCCAACCCTTCGCATCGGTACATGCCCCAACCCGGAGTCGAACCGAAGTATCCCAATTCTACGCATCTATCTCTAGAGAACCTAACGAATTAGGTCAACCTAGTGGGGCAAGTTGGTTAGAGAACTAGTCGATGTAGGTGACTGGAGGATTTGAACCTCCAACGGGGAAACCCCGGCTTTACCAAGAAGTAACCCACGTCTGCGCATCTAACCAAAGTTGGAACGAGAACTAAAACGGTGTAGGTTTTACTTTTAGCAGAAGTAACCCACACCTTCGCATCGTTCCAATTAATCGTAGTGGGAACCATTTAGAGTAAGTGGCTAGTTTCTCAAGACTAGCCTTCCTGCTTTTGGTGAGAAGTAACTCACTCTCTCGCATCACTACGAAATATTGTGCAGAGAACTAAGCGGACTAGGTAACGTTTGGCGCTCTACCAATTGAGCTACACGCAAGAGCCGATCAACTGCGTGACGGGACTCGAACCCGTAACCTCCCTCGCCAGATGAGAAGTAACCCACTCCTACGCATCTGCACAAAATTGTCAAAGTTCAGTGAACCAATACAAAGGTGTGTCACGAAGTAGACCTACCTCCGTACCGGCTCGCGGAGCAGCCTACTCCCCTGCGCCGTCAGTGTCAAGCGTTGTCAGAAGCGGCAACGGACGACCGCTCCGGGAAGTTCAGGCGTGCGATGTCTCCAAGCGCAGCCTCGGCAGTAAGATCATAGGCAATTGCAGCCTCAATATCAGAGTTATAAACTCCAATACGAGTCTCGCGACCGGCCTTAAAGATCTTAGCCTCATACCGATCATCATCGGTTTTATGAACTCCCGTGTACGTAGTCATGAGCGCATCGTCCCATCTGTGTTATATAACGATGACAATTTGCGCAGAGATCTTCGAGATTTGTTAGATCATTGTTTGTTGGATCGCCATCTCGATGATGAACGTCGATTTGACAAAGATGCTCTGCTACAAACCCGCATCGGGAACAAACACTCGATTTGGTATATTTCCCAATTTTACGTTTCTTCTTGCTGGCCGTTATTGCATTAAGGCAAACCCATTTTCGTTCTCCGTTAGCGAGCCTTCCCTTATTTTTAATTGGGATGTAACCACAAATAGAACACGTAGCCATCCTAGTTAAGCCCTCTATATCCGAAAGTCTATGCCGTTCAGACCAGCTATATTGGCCGAGATTGGGAATCTCTATCAAGGGACTTGAACGAAGTTTCTTAAGTGACATAGCCTCAGGAAAGGGGAGCATTTAGCTCCCCAATCCTCAACCTATTGCTACCTACGCCTCTGCCT
>Ga0137465_1000338_pt1 | contig 24056 bp, 31 predicted proteins | sample EasRivERMGT828_2_FD_104906 | JGI IMG/M metagenome (GOLD analysis project Ga0137465, IMG submission 104906) | Soil microbial communities from meander-bound floodplain in the East River, Colorado, USA - East River MetaG ERMGT828_2 | ecosystem: Environmental > Terrestrial > Soil > Floodplain ... | reverse complement strand
TGTAGCCTGGTCGTGAATTGACCCCACGAATTAGAATATGCGGCACGCATATGAGAATGAGAGGGGGCAGCCTGTCTCGTTCCATTCGGAACATTTATACCGGTACATATACTTGGATATATAGGTTACATATGGAGCGCATATATAAGGATAGGAGGCAGAGCATATGGTCAGCCTAATGACTGACCACATGCGCCCACCTGAGGAGAACACACAAGGCAAGAACCGCCCTTGCCCTGTGTTCACCGAGCTTACGACCAGCTGACCCCGTTAGCCGTCAGATCATTGTCAATCGTCACAAGCATAGTGGCCGCGCTAACCTTGTTAGCAGACGCCACCAGCTTGAGGAAATGGTAAGGTGCACAGTCTACTTCGATCTGCTTACCGCCCTCTGTGCGCGTGACCGTGTTTCGACTCTCATGAGACTTGACGAAACCCCGCGCTTTGATGACTTCGAGCGCAACCCGCAACCCGTTATAACCCGCCTCATTCGACGTATGGTAAACGTTTAGCGACTTGATCCGCCCACCCACAATGGAGAACTTAACAGGAGTACCAACCGCTTCCCGAACTGCTGGAGCCTTTGCCGACTCCGCCCACAGGTTAGCCAGATCAGCCGGAAGAGCACTTGGAGCCCCCGCAACACGCGCACCGCTAACAGACGCACCGTTGACCACGACAGGAGCCGCCGAGTTGACGACAGCAGAACCCGCACCAGCACCCGCATTGACGAGCACAGGAGCCCCGAGCGAATCCAGATAACCGCCGACTGTAGCCGACTCAAGAGCCGAGTTGAGCACTTGAACAGCACCACCGACTTGAGCCTGAAGACCACCGACAACACCGCCGAGTGTAGCACCCGCTTGAGCCGCTTGTGCCTTTTCCGCTTCCGCAATGATTTCCAGGATCTGCGCGTTAGACTTGCCTTCGAACATGGACGCCGTTGAAACTTGTTTTTTGGACATAATGTTTTGAACTTTCACTTTCATTGATTGGAATGTATTGGAACGACGGAAAGAACTTTCCGCCGACTGAAACCATCATACCCCCCCTTGCAACCCCCGAAACCGAAACCACAGCACTATAAATGAAGCATAGGCTCATATGCTCCCATTGCCCCATATGCATATATATCAATATGTAAATAGGGCATGGGAGCATATCACCGTGACCACGCATAGTCCCATATACGCGTGGTAGACGTGCCAGCCGTAGGTTATTACACTCTCACCTCCTGATAGTTGTTTATGCTCAAGGTTAGACGCCGCCACCCGACGCCTTAAGCCTATTGTGGACAGGTATTTGACGCTATATGCGAAGTATGAACTCTGTGTGCTGGTCGCTTAGGCGTGAGCATAGGGCCAGGTACTACAGGAGCCCTTAATGACGCCTCATATAGCTTTCTGACTTCGACGACTTCTTCCATTGCCTCAAACGTTGCGTCGGTATAGTACTCAATGGTAGCCTGCTGGCGTTCGATATAGAGCACACCATAAGCCACTATGCCCACCATCAGGCAAGCGAGCATAGAAGCCAATATGCCCGTCCAGAATGCATTGGTGATCACTCTGTGAGTTAAAGGAGCCGCGACAGGTTTCTTGTTTGTTCTCATAGTCTCTCTCATAGTCTCTTTCATATATGGAATGTAGTTTGGAGCGGATCGCTCCGACAAAACGATTCTAGCACGCACCGCAACCCCCGAACCTAGAGTATATAGGGCATATACTCTAGGCCAGGGTGCGACCACTACTTGAACGAGTAACGGAATGGATTGGCACTAGCTATATAGACTGACTCTATGGCGCGCTCAATGATCTTGGAGTCATTGATCTGCTCACACTCAGCTATATGCTCGACAATAGTGTCCTCAATGGACGAGCGCACAAGAGTCTTATCGTCGCATTCAGCACGGCGCATGATACTCTTTGTCCAATCGTCAAAGAGTGTTACGGCGAGAATGAAGTATTGACCAGTACTGGCCCGCCATATATGCGAGACAACACCGTCGTGAACCTTGATTGAATGCTTGACCATTACGTTAGGTCGAAGCGCGGAATTGTGTTTGGAGTACATAAGCACTCTATATCTCTCTTTCATATTGTGGAATGTATTGGAATGTGTGCGGCGGAACGGATCGTTCCGCCGACTTTCGGAGTGTACCACGGCACGCAACCCCCGACGCTTAGAGCTTATCTATAAGCTCATACATAGCGTCTATATGCTCACGTATAGCAAAGCGGGTTTCTGCCTGAGCCTTGCGAGCTGTATTCTTGTCTATGGCAGAGAGTAGCTCAGCCTTAGCGTAGGCAATCTCTCTCATTTCATCCTCTGGTGGCAGAGCATTATATCTAGGCTCGTTAGCCTTAGCTATACGCTCTTCCTCAACATAGAACTCCTCTGTGATCGGATCACGCCGTATGCTTGCCTGATATGCTGTGAATGAGGACTTGTCAGGCTCTGTATGAGCCTCAAGAGCCGCAATAGCGTCACCATGTGGCGTGTGAGCTTTAGGCTTAGGACGACCCGCATAGTGTCTGTATTCCTGAGGCGTCCAGATCACAAATGAGCCGCTGATATAGTGAACAGCGACTTGAGTCTTGAAGTATCTCACGTCTATATGGTCGTCCTCAGGCATGGGCGCGGTAGCCTTAACCCAGCGACGACCACAGCAATGACAGTCGTCCTCAAAGTCTACACCAAGAGACGCCATATACTCATTAGCACTCTCAGCATTAGGAGCCTCAACATAGACACGCTCCACAAGGCCCTTGGACTCGTCAAACTTATAGGTTCCCCGTACATTGGTATGGAAGAACTCGAACATTGGATATGTTCTCTCAGACATAATCACCTCACGTTTAGTTGGAATGTATCGGAGCGGATCGCTTGCCGACGAAACCAGTCTACCACGCCGTGCAACCCCCGAACCTATGAGCTATCAGGCCTATGCTCAGAGCGCATAAGCCTGTATAGCCAGTATATGAGATCAGGTAGCCAGAATGGAGAGAAGCCAATCATTATAGCCAGAGCCTCAATCATGATAGTCTTCATAGAAACCCATCCTCTACATAATGCCCGCTCACTGATAGAGAGTGCATATTGTGACCCTCTACAGCATTGCGACCGTCTACCGTTATGGCGCCAGCCTTATTCAGAAAGCGACGTGCTATGAGTGAAGCCTTGGCTGTCTCATATAGCTCTTTGTTCACGCCATATCGAGCCGCTTCCTCTTCTCTGATCTTGCGACCGTCATAAGACGACTTGAGCGTACGAGTAGCTATGAGCACTATACGCTCAGCCTCAGTCAGCTCTACAGGAGCAGGCAACAGAGGCACAGCATTAGACTCAGAGATATAGATCGTGATACCCATATCCTTACCGCAGAAGATTGAGTGTTTGACGCATACCACGCCGTCTCTAAGACCTACATTCTTAAGGCCAGGTACAGCCTTATCGAACTGACTTTGAGCGGGCATTTCGTTTGATACCTTCATGCCGTCGAGCTGTACGAACACAAAGTAGTCTCTTGAGCCACCCTGCCATGAGCTTGAAGCATTGACAGAATCCGTGATCCTCAGTTTGAACTTGTTCCCCGTATAGGACGGGAAAGCCTTATTGACTATTGTTCTCACGAGCGGTTCCTTACCAGTCAAATGTATTGTTTTCATATGTCTCCTTATATTGGAAAGTATAAAGCCTGCCTCTATGTACGGTTGAGGCAGGCTATAGCCGTATATTATTCTCACCGACCGCGACCACGTATCAGGGTAATACGCTCGTCAGCCGACAAGTATACGGGTTAGACCGATAGGTGCGGGTCATTCCCCTGATCCCCTAAGCGTACCCTATCCCCCACTTCATTGAGCCGCTATACAGCCAGGCCCACAATCAGAGCCACACTGATCGTTATAAGCCTCAGGATTAACCGACTCTGACTCTTTGATCCCTATGTTCCTGATCATATCTTCGTCCACTTCCTCTTCGAGCCAATACCCATATACGTCATACAGGTACTCTTTGATCCCGTTACGATCACGACCCCTGATTGTCATGTCCATGCCATATTCGAGAGACGGCTTAACGACAAGCGTATGCTCCGTCCAGCCGTCATAGAATCCAGCGTCGTTCATATGGTGGAATGAGAAGTCAAAGACTATACGACCGTCCTTTGAGGCCTCATAGCTGATCTTTGTGCCGTGGTCTATGCCAGACCCTGAAGGCGCATGCTCCATAAGAGCGTCTATACGCTCCTGTGCCACGTCCTTAAAGTGCTCGTTTGTGTCTCTGAACCACTTGAGCTGTTGTGCAAGCAGTTTGTAGCGTTTCGCCATGTGTCTCTCCTCCTTTAGCTGTGAGTGTAGCCGTCTTTCTCAATGCCGAGCCAGAAGTTGCCCCAGGTATTAACCATAATACAGCTGATACCCAGAGCCATTTGAACCTTGTCGCTGTTGATCCAGTTATGGAATGACGGTCTTTCCTCAAGGCGTCCATAGACTTTCCTTAAAGCGCAGATCTGCTCAGGTGTAATGAACTCGCCAAACTTCTCGAATGTGTTAGCCTCAAACTCAGAGCTGAAAGGCGTGGTTTGTTCCAGTATTCGTTCGCTCATATGTCTCCTATTGTTTGTTGGAATGTAGAAATCGGCGGAAGTTTCCGCCGACTTCGCAATCGTACCACGGCACGCAACCCCCGAACCCATAGCTCTTAGCCATATGTCATATGGCAAAGCATTCACGCTCCATGCGGAGAGCCTCACGCTCTTCCTTAGCATGGGAGTGTACAGTGTCTTTAGCGTCCTGTATTGCACACTTAAGACCACCAGTGCCTATGAAGCCCCAACAACTGTCAGTCTCTCTACCGTCAGGGTCAAAGACTCTATAACCGTAGATCTCACCCTGAATATATGAGCTGTAGACTTCAATTTCAGCTCTCAGCCACTTCTCAATAGTCCTGCGATTGATACGACGGCCAAACTCCGTATATGCCTTCTCACGAGTGACGGCTATGATCCCTATCTGCCCTGAGTCCCAGGGATCATGGAAAGGCCTTGTGGATAAGGCAATCCCGCTATGGTCGATCATATAGACGGGCAGAGCTACTACATCCTTGCGCTTGATATATTCAGCAATCCATTCACTAGACTGCTCTTCGTCAGCGATCTTGTATTTCCTCAGAGGTGGAGTATATATCGTGCCTACATTGTCCCAGTCTCTGGGACTATCAGACGGGTGCTCGTCAAGGACTATCTCTATGCGGTAGCCTTCATATGCGATTGTGTCTACTATGTTCATTGGAATGTTTCCTTTCTTTATTGGTCCAGGTCTTGAAGATAACACTCAATGCAGAGTGTGATCGTGTCCTCAAAGTCCATAGGGAAGTCGTCAGAGTCTATGGTCGAGCCACATTCCTGACACTTCTTACGGTATGCTTTCTGTACAAGCGGATCGTCCTCTTCCATGACGTAAGATGACTCGTCTTCCACATGCTCAGGGAAGTGTTGTGCGACCAGCTCAAGGTATTTGCCTCTGGTCTGTGAGTCGTCAAAGAGCCCGCCACTGGCCTCTGTATACCAGGCCGCTGTACTTATGCACTGTATATGCCAATGGCATTCAGGGTCGGAGACTAAGCGATAGTCCCCATTCTGTGCCAGAATTTCATATCCCTTATTCATATGTTTAACTCCTTTCTGCTTGCGGCTATCAGGGATAAGAGATACACCAGATCGGCCTTTATAATCTCAGGCCCTTTGTCGTCGGTGTAATAGGATGAGTTGTCGTTTATGAGACACTCGATTATGAACTGTCTCTGAGTCTGTATAGCCTTCAAGCGGTTCACCTGTGAGCGATAAGGTTCTTTCAATTCCATATGCTTATCTCCTTTTGGATAAAAAAATAGTGCCGGAAAGCATATAGCTCTCCGACACTCAAGTTACATTCCAACCTACTAGAGACAACCCTTACATTTTCCGCTTATCTTCCCAGGCCTTTCTGTATTGCTCTTCCTGTGTGACGACCTCTCCGCCGTAGAAGCGACCCAGATAACTCTCCCATGCCGCCTCAGCCTTATTCTGTTCCTCAGCCCCTTTGCATTGAAGATTGCAATAGACGTTGCCATAGTCCAGGTCTTCGATATAGTCGTCACTGCGTATCTTCTCTTCACAATGACAGCAATAGATACTCTCAGCTTCCATTGTTGCTCCCTTCAATCATCATGGTCAGGCTATATAGCTTCTCGTCCTCATGGCCGTAGCGTTCAATGATCTCCACAGCGTCTTTGAGATTCCATGACGCAATAGTCCTGCCAGCCACTGTTGCACTGGTAAAGAGACGGGCGTCAGGATACTCTTTGACCCACTTCCCGTCATATCCAAAGAACTCGCCCTTCTCATTCCTGATTACCGTTGTTTCAGACTCCTTGATCTCTTTGATTACCTCATTCCATTCCTCTGTGTTCATGTTTCTCCTTTTAGTGGCTGACCTGGCCGTCTATAAGCTCATTCAGTCTCTCATTGGTTCCGCTGACCTCAACCTTGAGGCACTCATGAAGATCGCGCTCAGCCTTATTCAGTATCTGTTCGATATGCGGCTCCAGACCATGCTCGATCTTTATGGCCGTAATGACGTGCTGCTTGTATGCGGCCACGCACCGCACTATCATTTGCTGAAGAGAGGACTCCATATCCTCACGAGTAGCACAGGTTATATTGATCATATGTCTCCCCTTTCATAGTTCTTTAGGCCAGAGAATATCCAGCCCGACCTTTTCGAGTTTGTCCCTTTGTTCTCTATCCGCCGTACAGCACTTTTCCGTGCAGTAGTGATAAACGTTTCCGCTCTTGCTCATTAGAACGGCGATCATAATGCCCTCAGGTACAACGCCGCCACAACGACAACAGAGATCATCCAGTCCGTATTGCATAATCGCTCATTCCCCTTTCTCAAATAGAAATCGGCGGGACTTCCCGCCGATTTTTCGAGTGTAACCCTGCCTGCAACCCCCGACCCTATTTACATGAAGGAGAGGAACTCCTTCTGTACAGCGGGTCTTCCTGACCCGCATGTACTTAAGCCTCTTCCGTCAGAGCAAGACGCGCACATAAGGCCCACAGCTCACCCTTGATACGGCCCTTGTCCTCTACCAGCTCGTCATGAAGGGCCTGTATATCACGACTACGATCCTTTAGCTGTGAGAGGTGAGCCTCTATAGCCTCCAGTTTGGTCTTGAGTTTCTTAATCTCATACTCCAGGTCAGTCGTCATTGTCTCTCCGTTCCTCATACTTTCTGTCCCAGTATGCGTCTTCACAGAAGTCCTCATATTCCTGTTCTATATGAGCGGCCTTATCGTGACAGTACTTTGAACAGAAGTTAGCCACTACGCCCTTGTTTTCAGCCGCATGATCACTAACCCCGTCGACCACCGCCCCGCATATGGGACAGTGGTCAGGGTTAGCTTTAGCGCGGCCTATAAAAGGGTGCTCTGGTACGATCATAGAGCTTCCTCTATAGCTTCTTCCATTGCCTCCTCTACTGCTGTAGCCTCACGCTCTCGTCTCCAGCGTTCACCAGTGAAGCTGTTGAGGCCCAGGTCATAGCTGAACTTGGTACCATGAGCTATATGCTTCTCACACCACTCCAGCTCTTCAAGTGTAAGCTCAGCCAGATAATTCTCTCCCAGAAGTTCCTGACTGAAATTGAACTCAATCAGACGCATATCACGAGCGGCTCTGAGTACTGCCGCCTTCAGGATTGGATTTATCATTATTGTCTCCCCTTTCCGGTTTGGATCATGTCCATAAGGCTGATCGCATTATTCGGTATCTGTACAGGCTCCAGAGCACCAAGACGCTCTATTGCCTTGTCAGCGACATATTCTCTGAAGGCCAGGAACGCCTTATACTGGCCCCCATACTCTGTTCCCTCAAACTCTCCGTCAACAAGCTGATAGTCTATGCGCCCCATGAGCCTGTAGAGATCAGAGTATTTGCCTGTCAGCCCTGCCTTGAACTCAGGATCAATCGCTCCCAGACACAAGCCCACAGGATCAATCTCTTCGTTATAGCGGCGCTTGAAGGCCTCAACGTTCAGAGTCCACCAGCTGTTGGTAATACGCTCAGGCACGTCCCTGAGATCACGCTGACAGATATGACGGAACAGTGGGTTCTTTGCCAGATAGTCATAGCTCGACTTGCTGTATAGTATGCAACTCATTTTGTCTCCTTTATTGGAAAGTATAAGGGCGCCCACCTGGACGCCCTATTCGCTAGACGGCGGTTGAGATAACGCGCCACTCTGACGGTGCAAGTGTGATTATCTGCCCGCCGATCTTCTCAAGCTCTGTCGCTCTGTCATAGCTCTCTATGTCAGACGCTGAACGCGTGACGGCGTTCATGAGCCCGTACTGTGTGAAGTCTCCGCTCTGAAGGAAGTGCATAAGCACAGCGTCAGACTCCTTCTCACCAAAGGCATACTTCTTCGCTGTTACCTCTACGGCCTTCTTGGGAGAGCCTTCAATCCGGTTATTGGCTCCGGTTCTCAGGTACTCCAGAAGATCATTGAAGTATTCAGCATTCAATATGCCCTTCACTACGTCGACGACCTGTGCCCAGAAGGCTTCGTCAGTGAGCTTCTGAGTAGTAGCCGTATAGAACTTCTCAAGCTCACCAGAGTCGTGTTTTGAGCCTGAGTGAACACGGCGCAGTGAGCCGCCTATGAGACTCTCAGGCACGATCATGCCGTTTGTGCATACAAGCCGCTCACAGAAGCCGTCGACACGTACATAGCCCATGCCGATCTCAGAGTTTGAGATTGACGCGCCGACTCTCACCACGTCACCTTTGAGGACTTCTCCGGTCTTTGACTGTGAGACGACCTTGAGGTAGAGCTTCTTCTCAGTGACTTCAGCACTCGCCACAAGCAGGTCTGTTGAGCTGAGGATCTGAGGCGCTACATGCCGCACCAGATCAAGGTTATCAAAGCGGCGATATGAGTCAGAGCGAACAGCTCTTGTATCGCCGTCAAGCGTACGGAACATGCGATTCTTAGGCTCTCTCTCAAAGAGCGTGTTGACGTTGTGAGCCAAAAGAGTAGGGTGACTACCCTTCAGCCGATTGTAATATGCCTGAGGAATGCCCGTCTGTTCAGCGATCTGAGAGTGAGCAATCGTCGTAATACCAGTTGGCTGAAAGTCTGCCAACTGCAGAGTATCGGCGTCATTAGACATACTCACGTTAGGTGTCGGTATTACAAAGTCGCGCTTAGACTCATCCTGTCTTACCAACTCCCTGAGTACCGCCTGTAGACCTCTTCCCTGATTCATTGTATTCTCCTATCTATTGGGTTAGTGGTTAATAAAAAGGGAGCGGTTGGCGCCGCTCCCGTCGACTTCCGAATCGTACCACGGCCTGCAACCCCCGAACCTAGAGCCTTTGAGCATTACGATCACGCTCTCTCTGCACCTTATCGCCTAGAGCGTTGGCCTGTTTAATGCTGATCTGTTCCAGCTCATTCGCAAGAACAGCCAGAGCGGTATCGGCATATTCCCAATACCTGGCCCTGTTCGGGTCATTCGTAGCCGCAGACGAGCGACGGCCACAGACTGCCGCAAAGATATGCAGCAGCTCCACCATGCCGTGACGATCAATCAGAACTTCAAGCTCAAACTTGGCCAGTCGTTCCATTTCCTCTTTGGTTCTCATGAGATCTCCTTCAAGTCAATCTCTTCCTTGCTGAAGACGCTAAAGCAGGCGAGCTGTGCGTATACCCTTTCTCCTGTACTGGTCAGATCCCAGTCAGTCCCCCGCTTTGGACAACGAATCTCATATACATATTCCTCGTCCATATCCTTTGTCCCCGGCGCCACTAAATAGACGCCACCTGGCCCGTCTACAGCTCCCTCTCTGAGCAGTACTACCAGCCTTGCGGCCAAGTCTCCAGCCCCGTTGAATTGATCTTTCGCGTTAAAGCCGTTGACCAGATAGCACGAGTTGACAAACTCGTACAGATCCTGCCCTAGCCCGCTTGGGTATCCGTCGAATTGCTTGTAGATACAAGCGATCTCCGTATCCCCGTCAAATACTCTCGTCAGTGATCGTGTTCCCATATGTCTCCTTTCATTGTTATCGTAGTCCTGCACCCAATCCCCCAAGCGCACCCGCCAAGAGGAAGAATCCAACCAGACCTATAAAGCCCAGAAAGATCAGTGCCGGAATGGCCGCAAATGCCCACTTGATCATGAAGCCGACCATATTGCCGAAGCTCATATCAACGTCAATTACTCTGACTGTTTGTATTTCGTATTCGCTCATTCTGTCTCCTTTCAAATTGGAAAAGGGCGGGAACTCCGCAGTTTCCGCCCGACTTCGATTCTACCCGCCCCTGCAACCCCCGAACCCAATAGCCTAAGAGTCAGAAGGCTTAGGCAGACGCCGCCGCCCACCGCCACACCCCTCTCTTGTCAGGTTTTGTCCCGTCTCACGTATAGGCCGCTCGTTCTGGCATTGAGGACAGATCCACCTCTTGTCTTTGGCCTTGCCGTTATAGACCCAGCCAGCCCCCACAAGTCTCGCGTCAGAAGAAGTGCCCTCACGAGGGCAGAGACGGCACTTCTTGTTTACGCTCTCTGTATAGAGCTTCTTGCTCACAGCTCAAGCTCCGGTACTTCTTCGTCACTGTCTGCGAAGAATGAGTTAAGACCAGCTCCCCAGTCGCTTTTGTCAAGCCAGCCGATATACTCACTCCAGACAACATTAGGTGTGATCTCTGAGAGCAACGGATCGTCTGAGTACTTAATGTCGTACTCGTAGTCTCGCGTTACCCATACAATTTTGCCCTGCTCGTGCAGGGCTTTTGCGTCTTGTTCAGAGATCAGTTTGACTGACACTGAAGTCAGATAATGCTCGGTTGTCATTGTTTTACCCCTTTCTCTATTGGTCTCAGCGAACCCCAGCTGTCTTTGGTTCTCGCCACCTGTAGCTGGCGATATGTAAAAGACGCAACGGTAGCAGTAGAAGGCTTACCGCTTGAGAGCACACGCCCCATGCTGATACCGGCATTGAGATTCCACCTGTAGGGAGACGGACGCTGAGCAGGATTGAACCTGAATGAAGGCGGCTCAACGCTCGTCACTACATAGGTGTCGCCCCTGTACTTGAAGCGATCACCCACAGCTATAGGCTCATGGGTCCGATATGCCCTGGCCTCTGTCACGCCCTCTCGATAGGTACTCACGAGAACGCTAATATCCCATGCCGCGTCTTTGAGGGTATCAGCACCGTCTGCTGAATCTGCCCGGTCACTAAGCATATCCGAGACAGACCTCATTGCGTCCTGTGCTATGACAGGCACAGGCTCAATCATATCGAACAGCTCTTTGCGAAGGGCCTCAAGCCCCTCAAAGTCGTCATAATCATTATGTGTCATTGTTTGCTCTCCTTTCATTGCACCGACTACACCCGCACTGGCCGGGTATATCGGTGGGTATAAACCCATGCCATTCTTCTTCCACTTCCTCTTCCCCCTCACACTCAATCAGTGAGTCGCAGAGAGGACAGAAGAAGCTCCCGCCGTCTGTCATAGCGGTGAGCTTCTCCTTAATGTCTTTGACTGACAGGTACATATCCCTGTTGAACTCAGACTCCTCACGGCGGAGAAGTATCTTCCCCGCCAGTAGAGTGAGCATGTCGTGTATGTCTTTGTACATTGCTCATTATCCTTTCAGTTGTTTATGGCCTGCCCCCAGTGCCGCCTTACCGCCGAGTGAGATATTTCTCCCATGCTGAGCCCCAAGAGCACGAGCACCGGAATTGAACTTGGCTTTCCCTGTTGAGTCCTGCCTCAGTCTGAGAGTGCTATAGGCGAAGTCTCTGGCCTCTTGGTGTTTCTGCTGTATGCGTTCAAGGGCCTGATCAACACGCATGAGAGCGTTCGGGTTATTGGCAAAAGGCGCTCTCTGCTCTTTGCGCCACGCGCCATGCTCTTCCCTGAGGCGCTGACCTACTCCATTGGCCGCCCCTGTGCAGTAGTTGTTACGCCATGTGACGCCCATACCCCTGCCGTGCTTTGCGACCAGAGCCTCAATCTGATTGACCAGATAGCTGAAGATGTAGCGCACAGTCTCAACGTCTGTAGGCCGTCCGACTATATGGAGCTGTCCACCGCCACGATAGATCAGAACACCGTGGAGCTTTGAGAGAACTGAAGTGAGCACGTACTTGTAGCTCTTCCCTCGTGCCAGATCTGTATCGAGCGGAGCGCCGTGTTTGCCGAAGTCTATGATCTCTTCGTCAGGCTCAGTCTGTTTGCCGTCAAGCTCAAGCATTGCCTCAGTCAGGTTGTGCTCGTCCATGAGCCTCTGAGCATGAGCCGCCGCCAGTGTTGCCTCTTCGATACTCGGGTTATTGCCAGCCAGTCGGAGCAGTTTGTTTATCCGTCTGTGCAGTTTCTCTTTCGCTGTCTCGTTCATTGGTTTGCCCTTTCAAATGGATATGTGATTATTGTTTCTCTACATTGCCGGGTGCGCAGTATCTCTGCCCAGGTATAGCTGTCTATATAACGCCAAGGGCCAAGGTTATTCACCCTGGCCCTTATTCGACGCGCTCCACCTGGGTACTTGACCCACTGTGCTTCCAGCCCTTCGGCTTCAAATGTTTTCAGATCATACTTAAGTTTCCTCTTTCGAGTCGTCTTCCAAAACCACGCCATTATTTCTCCCGTTATTGTCTGGATTGGCCGCGTCGGCTTTCGTCGCGGTCGATTCGAGTGTAGCCCCGCCTGCAACCCCCGACGCCAAGAGCCCATGAGGGTTAGGCGGTAGGGTCATAGGCAGTGACTGGCGCTCCCAGTACCGTTCTATAAATGGCATGGCCTTATCAAACAGCTCAGAGTACATGTTTATATCGGCCTGACGTTTTCTCGCTATAGCGTCAAGCTGACGGCCTTCGACGAGAACCAGATCTATCTCTGCCTCTGCGTCAGCGCGAATACTCTCAGCCATTGCCGCCAGAGCTGTTATTGAATTACGTACGATTTCACTGATTTGTGCTTCAAGCAGTACTTCAACCTGCTTGCCTGCCGAGTTGATCTCGTTATAGACAGCAGTCCGTGATATGCCCAGCTGACGCGCTATCTGCGCGGCGCTCTGGTGCTCACCGAAGTAGAGTTGAGCTATCTGCAGTTTGCGATTCGCAATTTCAAAACTCACCAGTCATTCACCTCCATTGGATCATATCTCTGATCGTAGCTTAGCTCCGCTCCGAGCTTTTCGTTTTCTTCAAAGCACTCCTCACTGCAGAAGTGTTCTCCCTCTGAAGCCAGGGCCTCAGAGCCTCTGCTGAAGTACTCATGACAGAAGGCACAGCGCACGCCGTCCCTCGTGATTGTTGTTACGTCCCACGCTCTACCAGCGAGGTGCATAGTATTCTCCTTCCTCATTGGACGAGGATTTCGTAGATTTTGCGGGTTCTTTGGATTAGCTTTCCGGTCAGTCGCCGGGGAGTTTGCGGACTCGTCGCTCATGAATCCTCTCAGACGTGTAGCTACGAGTGTAGCGGACACGAGAGTTGGGATCATAGAAGCAGGCTATATGATCTACAAAGAACTGCGCGAGTTCACCTGCATGGTTCTCCTGCAGGTGCTGCTTAAGGTCGGATACTTTCACCTTCACCTTGCCGCAATTCGCTTGAGCCGGGCAAATTACATAATATATTTCGCTCGTTGTAGCCTGATTGCAGCGGTAACACCTGAATTGATTCCGCGACTGAATGTGACCACAGGCTCCGCACCAGTTGCCCCACCGTTTTTGCAGCTGTCGATTCACGCGTTTTCCGATCCTACCACGGGCTGCAACCCCCGACCCTAAAAGCCTACAAAGGACTGCTTCTTCCCAGGACCCCGCTTCTCAGCCGCCCTCAGGCTCTTTATCATGGCGTCTATATTCACAGCCTGATTCGGGTCGCCCGCCCTGTCATATATTTCAGCCAGTATGTAATCCTGGTCGGCCTTGCGGAGCGCCTTGAACCGCTCAGTCTCTGCGATCACACTGCCCGCATTAAATATACGCTGACCACGCGCTGCTCCACGCTCCCGCGTCTCTGTCATAGTCTCGCCGGGCTGCCCAAGCTCTCCCTTTTTCTGATGGACGCGGCCTGGGATCTTGCCTGCCTCAAGCCCTGCTTCAATAATCGGGTTGCCCTTATAGCGGGAGAAGTTGCCGAGTATAAAGCGGGTCCACCACGGCATACCGGGTTCAGTCTCTATCTCCTGACCATATACGTCACGTTTGACGGGCATTCGGTGACTCTCTCCGGGGAACTTGGCGCGAGCCTTGCCGATCATATCCTCGAATACGTTCTCGCCGCGCCCTTCACGCTCGTACTTGTCAAAGAGCCTCTTCATATGACCGATCTGTGACGGAACAGTGGCGCTCCCGACTGCCTGCACTGCAACTCCCTTGGCTATCGCACCCGCCCACTCCCCTGTAGTCTTGGCATGAGAGGCGGCCCGGAGTATGTCGCTGCCTGCCCGGTCAAGTACGGTCATTTCCTGCAGGGTAGCGGCCATTGCCTTCGTTGGCTGCCACGATACGGCTGTTAGCCAGTCTATCCAGCTCTGCGGTTTTCCGTCTGCGAATTTCTGCAGGGCAGCACCGCCGCCCACAAACATATCAAACGCGAGCGCAATGGGGGCTGCGTACTTCTGGGGCCGCCAGTATACGTCACCGGGAACATGCCGCACCGCCTTAAGACCGCCGCCTGTGAATATCCTGTGAACGCGACCAAAGGAATTGAGGTTGAAGGCAAAAGGAATGATCCCCTGCGCCTTCATGGCCTCTTCCTCTTCCCAGTCCTTCGCGCCTCCTGACACCATTCCCAGGAAGCCGAGAGTAAAAGCAATACCTCCGATTGCGCCCGAGCCCATAACCGTGTCGGAGATCGCGTCTATGAACTGAGCCTTATAGCGACCCTTCTGCTGGTCGTTCTTCTTCTCGGCCCACTGCCACTTCCAGTACATTGTTCCGATATTGATCATACTGAAAGGGAACACCATCTTGCCTGCCTTATGGACCATACCCGCAGGTATGCGCCAGAAGGAGAGATTGCCTACATAGTCAGCGGCGTTGGTGGCCCTCCTCAACACGTCGGAAAACGGCGCCTTCGCATTAGGCCGGACCATACCCTCAAAGGCACCAGCTATGGCCGTACGGAAGTTCTTTAAGGCCAGAGCTGGGTAGTTACGGCCACGCATTGAATTATCGAGAGCCACCGCTCCGGCCTGGTCAAGGATCTCAGTCATTTCCCAGTCCTGCATTTTGTAGGCCTGCAGGACATCCTGATACTCAGGGTCAGCTGCGGTGAGCTTGCGACCTGCCTTCTGCTCAGCCTCCTTAAGCCCTCGCTCCGTACGGACTGCCACCTTCTGCTCCAAAAGCCGCGTCAGGGCAGCCGTATGCGCGAGGAAGTGAATGCTGTAGCCGTATATGTCAGGGACCTGGTTAGCCTTCCTCAGCAGCTCCTCAAAGAGATAGTTGCCTACATTGCTCCACTCCATGCGCGTGGCGGCGGGGTTGAGCTTGACGGCCTGACCAGGGTCGACAGCCTGCTCCATACGCCGCTTGAGCCAGGCACGACGTGTCTCACCCGGCTGGCGGCGAGCGTTCGTGTTGACGTTCCAGTTGCTCTGCAGCTCCTCAAAGTCTGCTACAAGCTGCTCAGGTATGCCCTCCATTTGGAAGGCGGGGGAGTCGTCACCTATTCCCGGCAGCTGACCCTGCGCACGGGCAGCGGCGCCACGCTTGGGACCCGTATAGAGCTTCCCTACCTTCTTGGCCTCAGTGAACATGCGCCTAGTCTCGATTGCCCCCTTCCACATGTCAGACGGCCTGATTCGTGCAACTACCTGCCTGGTCACGTCACCTTTGGAAAAGAACATGCGATCAAGCAGCTCAGCAGTAAAGGCACGGCCCAGCTCATAGACAGATGAGGTAAACGCGGTACCCACATTCGCTTCCCAGAACTGCAAGGAAGCGAGCAGTATCGTCTGGCGTATCTGCGCGAACTTGCGCCAGCCCTTCCCGCCTGCCCGTGGATCTACTACCGCACCCACACCGAGGCCGCCCTGTCCGCCCTTACCCGCCTCGTCCATATCGAGGGCGCTCATATCGCCGTTCCTGACCATAGGGTCTTTGCCCATTTCAGGCCAGAGGTGAGCCGCCATACGCCACCACCAGCGTTTCTCCGTGTTGTTGATCGGCTGAAATTCCGGCCTGAGCTTCGGGTCATTGAGAAGTGGAGGGGGGTTGTGCGTGGAAGCTGAGGGTGGCGGTTTCGTCGGATCGTTAGGCGTCCCGAAGCGTTCCATATTGCGGGCTATCTGTTCAGCCTCACGCCTGGCGTTTCTCTCGACCATTTCCTCATGAAGCCGCTGATTCTCTTTATTCTTCTCCTCTTGCGCCCAGCCCTTACGCTCCCTGGCCAGCTCCCTGTTGGTCCTCCGGCGCTCTTCCCGCGCCTCGTCATAATCGGCCCGCTCTTCAGGCGTCATATTCTTGATCAGATTACGCCGCTCCAGCCATGCAGCCTTACGCTCCTCAGGGGTAAGAGACTCCCGCCACTCCTTGGCCTCCTCTCTCAGCTCTGCGGCTCGCTCTCTTCGGGCTTGCCGCTCTGCGGGGGTGAGCTTAGCAAGCTCCGCACGTCGCTTCTCGTACCTTTCTTTTCGCTGTTCTTTTGTAAGTTGGCGAACCACTCGTCTACTGCCTGATTGATCCCCTTCTCCTCCCCGTGCTCCCTCACCGAGTTCGATACCGAGTTCAGCAGCTGCCTGAACCCTTGCTTCCTCTGCCGCTGTGCGAGTCTCTTGTCGTTTTTGCCTGGCTTTCGCAGCCCCTTTAGCTTCATTCTGCACCTCCCTTATGGCCTGCGCTATGGTATTGCCCTTGACTGCCATAAGCGGCCACTTGGCGAGCTTCTGGAGCCCATAGGTCCTCGCAAGGTGACGGATATAGCGTTTCAGATATGCCTTGGCATGATCAGCCGACTGGAATCCCATTGCCTTCCAGTCACCTGAAGCTATATAGCCAGCCGCCTCTATCTCTATATTAGCCGCAGACGTGTTCTCCCCGAGCGCCTTCATTGCCTGGAAGAGCACCGGATAGTCGGGGTCCTTGACGACAAACTTGCCACGGTTGAGGCCCTTCGGATCAAGCTCCGCCGCCATGTCAAACTGGAGCAGGTGGAAGAGTTCATGGGATACGTTGTCATAGAGGTGCTGCGAGTCGATATGATCGGCAGCATTCACAATCACCACGCGGTCGCCGTAGACTTCGTGGCCCTTCGCCTTCAGCTCAACCACCGCTTCCATATAGCGAGCCAGATAGTTCCCGGCCTCACCATAGTTGCGGAGTGCCGCAGCGAGCTTGGGGACGGCTTTCAAAGGAATAGCCAGGCCGTCAGCGTCGGGGTCCATATAGCCAAGGTCCTGCAGGGCCAGCTCAACGACCGCAATCCCCGCGTTGTTGGCCTGCGCCACATAGCTGCCCAGCATTTCAAGCTCGGGGGTTGACTGCATATCAGCGGCGGCGAGCACCTCTTCAATGGAGGCCGCGCCTATATTCACTATGTCGTCGCCCCACTCGGCACGCTCAAAGACCCTGGTCACGGGCGCATTCATTGCCCGCTCACGCGTCAGGCGGCGGACCTTCTGAATGTCGTCGTCACTCACGTTCCTGAAGAGACTTCCGAATGCTTCGGCCCCTGTAGGTTGAGCCTTGGTATCCTTCTTCTGGAAGCCCATTTCGGCAAGTTGCTTACGAGCCGCCTCTTCTTCCCTGGCCCGACCCCCAAGCCCCTTACGCTTAACGTCAGCGCCAGTCTCCTCAGCAAACTTCTCACGCGCCCTCTGCTCCTTAGCTGCCTGAGAGACGCCTATGTTTCTCATTTCTTCAGCGGATAGGCTGATTGTCTCATTCAACTCTCTAAGTGCCTCCTGCTTGGTGACGGTTACTCCCCTCCGAACGAGGTCCTGCTGTTGCGCACTCTTAACAAACCTCCTCCCGAATAGCCCCTCATCCTCCCCCGCGAGCCTCGCCTCACGCTCACGCCTGACACGATCCGCCCGCTCCTCCTCCTTGGTCTTCGCATACTCACGTCGCGTAGTACCCTCCGCCGCCTCTTCCGTCTCTACATTCACCCCGAGGCCTGCCTGGCCCACATCCTGAGCAAAGGCGTACTGCATTTCCTGAAGGTCTTCCACCTCCTTAGTTGCGACACCTTCCACGTCAAGATTTCTGAGAATACTCTTTAAGGAATTAGAGCCGCGCTTAATGTTATAGCCCTGAAGCAGGTACTTCTGGTCCTGGAAGGCCCCGATGGACTTGGCGAACATCTTCATAAAGTCATTGATCTCGCCTTCCTGTGCCCTGTGCCGCCTCCAGACCTCCTTGTAGAGATCTCTGAGCTGGGTGGTAGGGGCATTATCCGAGTCCTTTGCGGCCTTCTCGCCATGTTTCTTGACCGCCTCAAGTGCCCGAGCCAACTGCCTTATGTATCCTGTGTACTCCTGCATGAGGCTGTTGAGCGCGACTATTTTGGGGTGCTTCTCCGAGAGGGCTGTCCCGCCCGTCGACAGAGGGGGCAGGGTCCGCAATCTGGGGCGCACAGGCTTCGCCTCGACATACTTCGCGTACTGAGCTGCTACCTTCTCCGCTTCCTCTTCAGTCCGTTCCTCAGAGGCTACAAACGCGTCCCGTCTCGCCTCCCATGCATTCACGTCCTTAATCCACTGCCTCTTCGCTCTCATATGAGCATACCGCTCCGCATTAGTGACCTCTGCCCTGGACGTGCCCAGCTTCTTCTCAAGCTCCTCTGCCTCTTCTCTCTGAAGTGTTTCGGCGTCCTTCTCTTCCTCTTCCTCCTCCGTTAGTTCTTCTTCCTCTATCTCCTCGTCCTCCTCCTCAGCCACTTCCTCCCCGGCTGCCTCACGCTTTAGAGCTGCCTCGCGCTTGGCTGCCTCACGCTGCCTCTTCGCACCCTCCAACTTGGCCTCGGCCTGCGCGTCAACCTCCTCGTCGACCACCTGCTCCATTTTCCCAGCTTTGATTAACGCCTCGGTACGGTCGAGCACGGCAGGGTCCCAGTCCACAAGACCGTAAGCCTCACGCAGGTTGGCGGCCTGCTGCTCGATAGTCCAACCGACCGGAGCGAAGGGCGTCCCTATAGGGATCTGAGTCTTCTTGCCCTCTTCTGTGTACACCTGCTTCTGGCCAAGCAGGCCGCGACGGCTGGCCTCGCTCATGCGTTCAGTGTGGAGGCGGTTAATGATACCCGCCTTGATCAGACCTTCCTGGCCCGGCGCCGTGGTGAGCTGGGACGGAGTAGCTTTTTTGATCTGAGTCTTGCCCTTATTCTCGCCCGATTCAATTACAACACCGTACTCCTTGTGCCTGCGCTTACCCTCAGCAACCATTTGAACGTAGGCTTCGTCCTGCCGGGCGAAGGCCGCCTTGCGCTGCGCGTAGCTCTCGTCAGACTCTTCAGGCTTCCTGATAGGTATAAGACCTATATGAGTCTCGGCTTCCACCTTGCCCGTGGCAACATCCAGTCCCGGTGGAACCTCAGGTGGCGGGAAAGATCGCCGGAATTGCTCTTCAGTAATACCGCGCTTTTGAACCTCTTTAAGTTTCTGCTCCCACGCTCTCCGCTCCTCGATATACGCTTTCTTGCCTGGAGCAAAAGCCTCGGCCTGTTCCGCACGCTCCGCCGCTGCCTTCCGCTGCTTCTGCGTGGCGAGATATGACTGCACGAGTTCGGCGTGCTCCTCTTTCCGCTTCTGACGTTCCGCCTCGAAGCGTTTCAAAATCTGAGCATGAACTTCCTCAGTCCGTACCTGGCCCTCATAGAGCCCCCGCTGGTGCCACTTGAGCGCGAGAGCTTCGGCCTCCCTGAGCGGCGTGAACCCTTCCGCGAGCTTCTGCTCATGATTAGCCTCAAGCTCAGCGAGCACTCCCTCAAGACCGCCCATAGGTGCGCCAGGCTTCCTCGCTTTGGCCTTATTCAGCTCCAGCTCGTACTGCTCCAGGTCGCCGCGCAATTTCTCAGCTTCCCGCTCCAGCACTACACGCCTGAACACGGAAGACGGGGGTCCGAACTGCTCCCCTCGGGGAGCCTCGCGCCGCACGGAGTACTGCCCAGTCTCCGAGTTATAGTCAAAGCCGAAGCTGTCCATGTACTTTGCGAGCTGCTCGGGGGTTGCCTCACGGCGAGTCTCCCTCCACACCGTCTCACGGCCCTGCTGAAGGGCACGCTCCACGCGACGGGCGTCCACCTCGGGATCGGGAGCCTTAACTGCAGGCGCCTGGGCCTCGGGCTCAGCCAGCTTCTCCAGAGACTCTTCAATGTGACCCAGACGGCGCTCAGTATCAGCGACCCGCTGCGCCATGTGTGTAACCGGATCGCGGTTGGCGAGCTGCGCCTCCAGGGCCTCCTTTGCAATCTTGAGATCGCGCTCCAGATGGCGCCGCATAAGGACAGGCGCAAGGCGTGCAGGACCCGCGAGAGTCTCCGAGCTGGGAGCCCGTGCAATGGACGCCTCCACGGTCCTCACCCTGGCTCTCAGCCGCTCCACGGCTGCGTCTTCACCCGCAAGGCCGTGCTTGCCCCGGTCAACCTCAGTCCTCAGGTCTTCGATCTGCCGGAGCCGCTTGTCTGATTCCTCCTGCAGTTTCTCGTAGAGGCCCGGATAGGCCATAACCGAGCGGTAGAGAGGGAAGAGCTGCGCCCTGAACCAGCCCATATTCCTCAGGCCCAGGTCTTCACCCTTCTTGATCATGGCCGCCGACCACTCGGGGAACCTGCGAATGCCCACTTCCACCAGTCCAACCCCGAGCTGTGTCAGGTTCCAGACCATCTGCCGCTGACGCAGCTCTTTCAGCTCAGCCGGGGTCGGAGGTTTGGGGGGCTTGGGAGACGGCGGGCTTACTTCCGCTTGAGCACCTTCTGCAGCTCCTCTCTCGCGCCCCTGCTGCCGCTCCGTGCTCTCCCCTTCCGGTAGGCGTCTACCGCCTTCTTCATATTGCGCGGGTCTACCCCTTCGTCCTCGCCCAGGTTTCTGTATCCCCTCTGCAGTACGTCCAGTACGTTCATGGAACGCGAACGCCCGTTGTTGTCGTTGTCCCCTTCTGGCATGCATGACCGCCTTTCGTGTGAATGGTACCATTGCCACGAGGTCATCCAGTGCCTCTTCCCCGTGCACTTCAGCTATCTTTGAGAACGTGGACTCTATCCACTGAGCAGCTACCTTGTCGGAGATGTTCAGCTTGTCAGTGTCACCCGACAGGATATAGGCCATTGCCTCGCCCATTATAGTATCCGGGCGCTGCAGGTAGCTGTGATAGCCCGTAGTATGCCGGAAGGCGTGGCGCACCCCCTTCTCTATGTCCCAGTAGAGAGGGTCACGCAGAATGTCATCATTGGACAGTACGCGAATGTTCCCGCCGCCAGCTGACCGCATGTTTTCCGCATACTTGGCCTGCCATGCGTGTACCCCTTCGTGACGCACGGTTGCGCGTAACATCCGAAATACATTCGCCATTTTGCCCTTCAGCTTGGCGGCAAAGCTGAGGTCAACCACAGCGACAGAGTACTGCCCCTTGGCCTCAGCCAACCTGAGGGCCTCGCGTATGGCGCGTCCGAGTTCGTGCAGCCTGGCTGCGGATTCAGCATTAAGACCCGTCACTCTCGGTATGTTGCCGAGCACACGCTCCAGGTTAGCCTCGGTCATCATAAGGCCCATAGCAAGCTGGTTTGGCTTGCGCGGTATCCCATCCGTCAGGCCCATGAGCGTAGCCATCGTGTGCATGTTGATATAGAGTCTGACTGGCCTCTTCCCCTTGCCGTCCCGGACCCTGAGCCACATCTTGCTCATGATCTTGTTGGCGTCTTCCTGGCTGTAAGGGAAGGATGACTTAAGCTCAGCCTTCTCCTGTACCGCAGCCTCGACCGCTGCCGTTATCTCCTGCACTGTGAGTTGCCCCCATGCAACCGGAGACAGGGGAATGTCACCGTCCTCCTCCTCATTGAGGAGGTTTGCAAGGTTCTGGAGAGCCTGGTCCGCCCTTACGAGCGTGGCCCCCTTAAGGAGGTCCGGGTCGTCGAGCGTCTCGTTAAGCTCAGTTTGTGCGGCTGCGTCCAGAGGAGCTGAAGTCCTTTCTCTCGCCAGGCGGGACGCCTCTTTCTGCTCCAGAGGCGTGAGCCGCTCTTCAGGGGCAGCCTGGGGTGTTACGCGACCCTCTGGTGCTTCGCGCACGGCCTCCCTAAGGGAGGGATCAAGCTCGCCGCGCTCCAGCTTTTTCTTCCCTTCCAGTAAGCGATCCAATACCTGTTGATGGCGGCGTACATACGCGCCCTCCCCCTGACCCACCTCACCGGAGAATGTACGCCTTCCCTGAGGGGCGTTGACTTTGGCTTGCTCTTCGGCAATGCGGCGCTCCAGATACCGGCGAGCCGCCTCGTACTCTTCAGGTCCAGCCTCTATATCGTCAGGGGGTATGTCGTCACCGACCTCAGTGCGCTCCTCTACTACAGCAGGCTTAACCCACACAGACTGCCCGCCCTTCTCGATATAAGTCAGCCCTGCCCTGCTCAGCCTGTCCATGATCACCCTGCGAGCTGCCAGCATATCGGCCTGCGATAGGCTGAAGGGCTTCAAGGCGGCGGAAGCAACCTTCATAGGCGACGTGGCAGCCCCCTGCTGAGCAGCAATATCTGGATATGTACTATCGACTACCTGCTTGAGGGCGGGGCTCAGCGGCTCTTCCTCTGGCGTTAAGCGCGGATCTTGCACCCGGACATAGTGAGGCTGAGGTTTCTTCGCAAATCGCTCGTCTTCCCAGGTGATCAGGTTGCGCTGCTGGAGCAGGGAGAGCAGCTGGGAGCGCAGTTTAGGATCAGCTCCCACAATCGAATCGACTACCGCCGCAACCGGATTATCAATGTCGTGCCCTTGCCGGAGAGCGACGGCAGCTTTCTGGTAGAGGCTCTCAATATCCGCAGGCTCAGCCTGTACCTTCTGAAGCTCTTCGAGGGCATAGTTGGCCGCGTCCAGATTCCCGCCAGCCTCAAATTCCTCCTCAAGCAGCTTCTCCTGCACCTCGTGATTGTTTTCGAGCTTGGCCTGAAACTTCGCAAGGTTCACACCCTCCACTGCAAGCTCTTTCTCAGCTACGTCACGACGCGCAAGGCGGACAGCCTCCTGCCTGGGTGCCTCCCCCGATGGCGCTTCCTCCAGGCTCTTGATAGTGTTCTGCAGTTCCCTGGCGCGGTCCTCGTACCGCTCCGTCTCCTCCTTGAGTGCCTGAGTGCGCCGGGCCTGCTCCTTCCTGACCAGGCTCCGCTGCTCAGAGAGCCACGCTACCTGCGCCTTGTCCTGCCCCTGGGTCTTCAGGGCGTCTCCAAGCTCACGGTCGAGATCCGTCAGCTCGGCAGGGGACATTTGAAGGATCTCTCGCGGAAACGATTCCCGCTCCAGCAGCTCCTCGTCACTGACGGTCTGCTGTTTGGTCTTTTCGCGGTTAGCCCACTCCTTGTGGAACCACTCAAGGAAGCCATTGAAATCCACCGTCTCGGCCAGGAAGTAGCCTTCCTCCACGAGGCGATCATACATATCCTCGGGTGTAATCCCCGACTTCTCGTTTATGAGGCCGCCCGAACGGCGAAGGTCGTCAATCGTATCCGCGATCTCAGAACCGCCCGCATGGAACTCGCCCGTTACCTTGCTACGAAGACTGATACCGCCCTGCTGACGGATATAGGTGAGCCCTGGAACCTTGACCTTATTCCCCGCGAAGTCTATGGGAGCTACCTTCTGTCTCTGCTGCTTCAGAGTCGGCCCGCCCTGGAGTTTCCTGTCTGCTGCCTGACGCCGGGCCAGCTCAGCACTCGCAGCCTTCAAACGGACAGCGGTGTCGTCGGTCTGCTCGAATTGCCCGAGCTGAGTCACCAGCCTCTCCAGCTGGCCCCCGTCCATTTGCTTTATTTCCGAACGGAAGACGGCAAGGCGTGTGGCTG
>Ga0137465_1000336_pt1 | contig 24228 bp, 23 predicted proteins | sample EasRivERMGT828_2_FD_104906 | JGI IMG/M metagenome (GOLD analysis project Ga0137465, IMG submission 104906) | Soil microbial communities from meander-bound floodplain in the East River, Colorado, USA - East River MetaG ERMGT828_2 | ecosystem: Environmental > Terrestrial > Soil > Floodplain ... | reverse complement strand
CGTTCGTCGGCCAACGAATCCCAGTCAGGTTCGTGCTCGCTGTCATCTTGCCCTACAGCGGGGTTGTCGGTCATCCACGTGTCAATAGCGTCCAATAAGGTTCGCCTGTCTAGTTGAGAGAACAGAGCGAGTTCGTACACCTTGTCGTCAATGACGACTTCGATGTCTGTGGCTTCGTCGCTGTCCACTGACCATTCCCAGCCAGTGACTTCCTGCGACCTAGACCACTCGGTTGTTCGCTTGAACCGGATCGACACGTCGCGCCCGCCGAGAGTACTATCGAATTCGTGATACTCGGTATGTTTTGCGGTGTTGTTACGACGATTTTTCATGGGTATAACTCCAAGCGAAGTATAGCATATTTGTGGTGTTTTGGGGTAAAAGATTAACATCCATTAAGTTCGTTAAAGTCATGTCATCATCCTGCGGAGTGTGGTGGGTTATGGGTTAACCTTTCAAAACCTTTTACCACATTTTGTATTGACAAGGGTAGGGCTTGGGCGCATTGTGACGCCGCGTGAAATCGTGCGGTGGGGAGGGCAGATGGCTGACGAAATTCCGATGAGACGGTTGAGTGATTTTTGGGCCGCTGATGCCACATTGTTGCCTCAACAGGCTCAGCAAGGTAGCCCAAGACGAGCGAAGCGTTCTGGGGTGCTGGCTGGCAAGCTGGCGGCTGGGGTAGATAACTTGCTGGCAAGTAACCCGAGGGCTCCCGTCGAGCTTCAACAACTTGCCGGTAAGTCAGTGGCTAACTTGCTGGCAAGTTATCCGACCGCTGCTGACGATCTCCAACAACTTGCCGGTAAGTCATTTCTACTTGCCGGTAAGTTAGACCCTCAACTTACCGGCAAGTTACGAAGTACCTCTGGAATCAAGGAATTACACGGAAAGCTGTCTAGCAAGGGTGGGTTAGCTCGTGCTGCGAACATCTCGCCAGAACGTCGTCGGGAGATTGCTCAGTTAGGTGTTGAGGCGAAACGACGGAAGAAAGACCTAACATGACCTGCAAAGAATGCGGTTGTACCACAGGCGGCGGTCAATATTGCTACGAACATGCCCCTTTCGTCGTCACACCTCTAAAAGATGGCACGTGCTACGTTGATCGCAACGGTCAGCGTACGCATGTTCTGAGTGTTGATACTGTGATCAACGCCGTTGTTACAAATAGAAACCATGATGAACAAACACATACGGCTGATCATGAAAACGCGGGTGGCTAACTTCGAAGGACACCTGAGAGGCACCATTGTGCAGGAAAGCCGATGGTGGAATGCGTTCAAACGTGGTTTGGAGGATATTGGCTTTCAGGTAGCCGAAGTGGATCATATGAACGATGAAAAAATTATACCAGACTGTGACGTGTGTGAGGACACAGGGCAAGTCTGTGAAAATTGCGATTTACCGGCCAGCAAGTGTACTTGCGAAGACGGCCCAAAGCTCGTGGCATGTCCGCTCGCATCCTGTGATGCGCTCGAAATAGATGACGACAAAGAGGGATAAATGCAAGATCGAACAAACGGACAACGTTCTACCTTGTCTATTATGCAAGCGTGTAGTCGTACCGGTGTTTCACGCCGAACGATTTATAACTGGATTGCCGCAAATAAAGTCGAATATGTGCGTACTGCTGGTGGGAGCATTCGTATTTTTGAAGATACGCTGTGGCGGGAGCCGACTGGGCAACCAGTAACCGATATGACTATTTTACGCGAATCACACAACTAAAATGTTTGACACCATAGTCTCCCACGGTGATTGTCCGGATGGATTTTGTGCTGCATATGTTGTGGCACGAAAGTACCCAGAAGCTGTGATTGTTCCGACTACCCACGGTAGCCCTATAGACGAGCGAGTTATCAAAGGTAAGCGAGTGATCGTGGTCGATTTTTCATGGCCTCGTGAAGAAACACTGCGCCTTCATAAGCTCGCTAAGCTGATGATTATTCTTGATCATCATCAGACGGCGGAAGCAGTGTTGAAAGACCTTCCGTATTGTACGTTCGATCTTACCCGTAGTGGAGCACAATTAGCGTGGGATTACATCCACCCTTCGACTGTGCGTCCGTGGTTCGTGGAATATGTGGCTGACCGTGATTTGTGGCGTTGGTCGCTTCCCGAGTCGCGTGTCGTTAACTCGTTTATCATGGCGCTTCCTCATACGATTGAAGCATGGTCAGCCCTTGAAACGATGACAGTTGAGAATGCACTTTTACTTGGTCGTGGTGCATGTATGCACGTTGACCATTACGTTGAAAAAGTGTGTGCTCAGGCATATTCAGGCACGCACAGAGGGTACAAGCTGAGTATTGTCAATGCCCCATATCTCAATATTTCAGATGTCTGTAGTAAGTTGTGTGAACGAGGAGCACAAATTGGGGTGGGGTGGTTTTTGCGTGGGGATGGGATGATGCAGTTTGGTCTTCGCTCTGTTGGTGATTTAGATGTGAGTGTGATTGCTAAATCTTACGGAGGCGGCGGGCATAGAAATGCATCAGGATTTCAGATGCCGTTTGTTGAGGGATTGAAAATCTTGAATTCGTGGACAGAGATGATTCAACAAACGAGTGTTCAACCGGGCGTCCCGGCGAGATTGCTTGAGACGATCAAACGCTAGACGTTTAGAGGAATTATGGCTGACGAAATTAAACAACCACAAACGCTCGCAGAATTTCTTGGCACGCTTGACCCGACGAAACCCTTGGCAGGTCAGAATCCAGAACCTCCGTGTGAAGATTTGACGGCCAAAGATTTCAGTAAAAAAGTTTTGCAATCACAAACATATCGTGACAGTTTGTTGCGTAGGATTATGTTAGACGAATTGCCGCCTGCTCTTGAATGCAAGCTGTATGACTATGCATATGGCAAACCTGTTGAACGTGTGGAGGTGCGTGAGCTTCCAGCAGATTACAGCGATCTGACGGATGAACAGTTGAAGGAACGGTTGCGGCAAGCGGCGGATCGGTTAGCCGAACCAGATCCCCCTGTATTGTCTGTGGTTGAAAAATCTAGCGAAGAGCAAGGTTCGATCCATTGATCAAAGAACTTCCGCCTAAGCTGACGAAGCATGAAGCGGCCTTGGAGTTGGCGGCGATTGAAGCGGAGTTCGGTCGTCGCTCGCTCCTTGGGTTTATTCGGTATACCAAAAAAGACTATCTCATCAACTGGCACCATCGAGTTGTCGCGGAAGCTCTTGAGCGGGTGTTAACGCATCAGTGTCGTCGGTTGATGATCTTCATGCCGCCGCAGAATGGTAAGACAGAAGCCGTGTCACGCCGTTTTCCGGCGTTTGTATTTGGTAAAAATCCAGATACGCGAATTATTGCTTGTTCGTACAACATGGCTTTTGCACAAAGCGTTTCACGCGATGTGCAGAAAATCATGAGCACAAATGAGTATCGGCGGTTGTTTCCTGATACACATCTCGCTGAAGTTCGATACGAAAAAGATCCGGTAACTGGACGCCGAACGCATCAAGAAAAACGAACACAAGGTGAATTCGATATTGTTGGCCATCGTGGTTCGTATACCAGTGCGGGTATTGACGGCCCTATCGGCGGCAAGTCGGCTGATCTAGGAATTATCGATGACCCTGTGAAGAACCGAGCGGATGCTGAATCAGAGGTATACCGAGACAGAATTTGGAACTGGTATATCAGCACGTTTTCTCAACGTCAGTTTGGTTCAGATGGCGCAATCATTTTATGCAGTACCCGTTGGCATACGGATGATCTGGCAGGCCGTCTCTTAAAACTTGCTGCTGATAACCCTGAAGCAGATCAATGGGAAGTGTTGACATTTCCTGCGATTGCTGAAGTAGCCGATCAATATCGACAAGTTGATGAACCACTCTGGCCGGTGAAGTACACGCTGGAAGAATTGACCCGCCGCAAAGCGGGTATGGGTGCATACGATTGGGCGGCGTTGCAACAACAGCAACCAGCCCCCTCAGGCGGCGGATTGTTCAAGAAAGAATGGTTTGCCGATAAATTTGTTGATGCGGCTCCTGTGGTCGCTAGACGTGCTCGTGGTTGGGATACGGCGGGTACAGAGGGAGCCGGGGATTGGACGTGTGGCGTCAAGATCGCAGAGGCCGTGAAAAAGAACGAAGACGGGGAACTTGTCGGTTCTGGCATTTTTTACATCGAAGATGTGCAAAGAAAACAACTGTTAGCACACGGAGTCGATCAGTTGATTCAGACCACAGCAGCGTTGGATGGTAAAGAGTGCGCGCAACGCGAGGAAAAAGAAGTTGGTAGTTCAGGATTGGCCGTGATTGACGCCCGTACAAAAACGTTGAAGGGGTATGACTACGCGGGAGTACCAATCACAGGATCGAAGGTTACACGGTCAAAACCATTTCGTGTGCAGTGTGCGGCTGGAAATGTTTACATTGTACGCGATCAAGGTATCGGCGGTTCGAAGGGTATTGGTTGGAATACTGAATATGTTGATGAACTAGCGGGGTTTCCCACAGCAAAACACGACGATCAAGTTGATGGGTCAAGCTGTGCATTCAACGCGGTTCTTTTAGAACCTATTCCTCAAGAAGATAAAGCAACGTGGGGCCGGGGATGAGTTTTACTACAAATCGAAACGATCCAAATCTTGGTCACGGTATTGATGCTGAACCTATTAATCAGCACAAAATCTACCTCATTCTTTCCGAAGAGGAACGAGCGAAAGGATTTGTTCGCCCCGTAAGAGATACGTACCGACACGATACGTGCGGCAGTATCACAACGATGAGTCGCCCATTGGCTGAGACGTACGCGAGAGATCCGAAATTTTACGGTAGTACTTATTGTTGCTACTGTAGGATGCATAAAGCTGTTGACGAATTTGTATGGGACGGAACGTCACTACGAGTTGGGTCATGATTAAGGCCGAGATTAGTGTTCTAGATATGCCGGTGCTCATGTCAATTCTTCGGCGTGAGATGGCTGAGATCATTCGTCTTGGGGCCGAAGACGAACCGCAAGCTGTCAAAAAAAGATTGCTTGAATTCGCAGCGATTTTTGAATCAGGACAGAAAGAGAATTTATAATGGACGAGATTTCTGATGCAGCAATCACTCCCGAAATACGTGCGGCTGCTTTGAGTGTGTTGGTTGACCGCTACCAATTCTTGAAACGAGCGGGGATTACATTCGGAGGAGCCCGTGATCTGTACGATGTGCTGGGTTACCTACGAGAAATCAGCCCGTTAGATTACCGGGACCGATACGCTCGTGGTGGGCTAGCGGCTCGTGTGGTTGAAGCAATGCCACGAGCGACATGGCGGGGTGGTTGGGAGTTGATTGAGGATGAGAATCCGAAAGTCAGCACCGAGTTTGAAAAGACGTGGGACAACCTTGAACAGCGGTTACAGGTGAGTTCAACGTTGCTGAAGACAGACATTCTTGCCGGTCAGGGACGTTATGCGGTGTTGCTCATTGGGACGGCGAACGATTTCAGTCAAGAATTGAAAAAAGGGAACGGCCCTGACAAATTGCTGTATCTTCTTCCATTTAGTGAAGAGGATGCCACGATCCAAGAATGGGTGACTGACACCGCTGACCCACGGTTTAATTTGCCAAAATACTACATGCTCAAACGGAGTACTGTAGGGCGAAATTCGTCAGGGATGAATTTTATCAAGACCGTTCATTGGTCGCATGTGATTCATGTGGCCGAAGGCACCTTAGATAACGAGGTATTTGGGCAACCCACGTTAGAACGTGTGTGGAACCTGTTGGATGACCTTGACAAAATTACAGGGGGCGGTGCCGAAGCGTTCTGGTTGCGAGCGAATCAAGGTCTACAACTGGATGTCGATAAGACGATGACCCTAAGTCCAGCGGCGGAAGCAGCCCTGAAAGCTGAGGTAGACGAATATCGTCACAACATTTCGCGGGTAATGAAAACGAAGGGTGTTACTGCGAATGCGTTGGGTTCTGATGTGGCGAATTTTCTGAACCCGGCTGATGCCGTGATCACACAGATTGCTGGGGCACGAGCGATTCCGAAACGAATCTTGACTGGTTCAGAAATGGGCGAGCTTGCGAGTTCTCAAGACCGTGATAATTGGAAAGATCAAGTGAATGGGCGACAGACCAGTTATGCCAGTCCTGTTATTGTGCGGCCTTTTGTTGATCGACTTATCAAATATGGATACTTACCCACTCCAAAACAGTATGAAGTGCGGTGGGCGCAAATTCAGGTTCTGACTGAACAAGAAAAAGCGGAAGGGGCTAAAAATTGGGCAACTACGAATCAGTTGCAAGGAACCCCTATATTTCTTGAAGAAGAAATCCGTGACAAATGGTACGGAATGGAGCCGTTGACGCCTGAGCAGTTGGCGAAAGCAACAAAAGCGAAAGAGGAAGCGGTTGCCGCTTCAACGCCGATACCGCCGCCTGAAGAAGAGGGTGCAAAGGACGGAAAAGACGGCGAAGAAAAAGAAGATGAGAAGAAACCCGCGAAGAAAAAAGCATCTTCCAATAATAAAGTCGTCATTGAACACCAATTTAAAGCGGGTGGGGCAGAGTTACGGGATCTCGACCACAAATTCTCGTCTACACAGGTCAATCTACCGATCCGATTGTCGGACGTGAAGATCCCCGTTGATTATTTGGCTGAGGATGGGCGAGAAACAGACCCTCATGTGACCGTGAAATATGGTATCCACGCGCAAAATCCCAACGGGGTGCGTAGTATTCTTACCGGGTTTGGTCCGGTTACGTTGACTCTTGGTAAGACCTCGACGTTTGTGAACAGTGATGGATACGATGTGTTGTATGTGGCTGTGGAATCGGCTGATCTTGTGCGGTTGAATCAATTGATTACTGACAAGTTAGATACCACAAACACGACACCCTCGTACATTCCTCATGCCACAATAGCCTATCTGCATGCGGGGAAGGCGAAATCATTTGTAGGTCTGGACACATTTGAGGGCCAGAAATACACCGTGAATCAGGTTGTATTCAGTAATGTTGACGGTGAACGAACGACCATCGATCTGATTGAACCGGCGCGAGCACGGGCTGCTGAGGAACCTGATGCAGAACTGTTACAAGTATTAGAAGCAGCGGTGCAAGCAGGGAACACAGATGTGATTGATGCCATTATTGGCATACGACATGCCTATTCTGAAGATCAACCACGTGAACCTTCTGGCAGTTCAACAGGTGGTCAGTTTGCATCAACAACTGGGACAGTAACAAGTGAATCAAATTCCGGTGGAGTGATTGATCCGTTGACGTTGGATCAAGAAACCTTGTTTACACAAGAAAGCATTGTGTATTCAGAAAAAGATGCTGCTACTTATCGACAGTTAAAGGGTAGATTGACAGATTTGAATGCGGAATTGTTAGATTACATCGATGATAAAGCTCGTAGTCCCGCTGCGTTGGCATTGATTGCAGAACAGCAAGAGATCGTGAAGACTATCAGTCATTTGAAGGCTGATCGGGGCGGTCTTGAAGGGATTAAAAAACCGGGAGGCCCACGAGACGTGGTGGTGATTGGTTCTGGGCCGGGAGGAATGCAGGCAGCAATCGTTGCCGGTACTGATGGTTTAGATACCTTGATCCTTGATGGAAATAAGGAACCGGGTGGACAGCCGAAGTACTCCAGTCGAATAGAAAACCTTTCTGGATACCCTGCGGGCGTGAGCGGACAACGATTGACGAAAGACATGTACGAACAGGCGTTAAGGACTGGTGCAACTAGTATGCTTGGCGTGCGTGTTCAAAAAATTGAGTATGACCCCAAAACTGATTTGAAGACCATCACTTTATCCGATGGTCAGGTCATTCAGTCAAGAACAGTTGTGGTTGCAACAGGGTTGGAATCACGAAAAGCGACGTTCCCCGGTTCTGATAGCAACTTGATCACGTATAACGATGGATTGCATTTGAAAGAAAATGGAAAAGGGAAAGATATTTTGATTGTGGGTGGGTCTAACGGGGCGGCACAGGCGGCGTTGGGGGTTTCTAGAAGTGTGAAGAGTGCCACGATTCTTTCTCGTTCTCCGATAGAAAAAGGCATGTCAGATTATCAAAACGAGGCTGTGAGAGCACAACCACATAAGATCAAAATTATGGAAGGGGATGGCAGGGGGGGTCATGAAATTCAAGAAATTCGTGGGAACATCGTGATTACCAAAGATGGTCAACAAATACGTGCTGATATGGTTGGCATGTTTTTGGGGGGTGACCCTAATCTGAGTTTCTTGCCCCCAGAAATCAAGAAAGCGGCAAACACACCCCCTACTGGAATTGTAAACCCCTCAGCCCCGAAAAAATTTGTTGATATCAATCGATCAACAATGGAAACAAGTATGCCCGGTGTCTATGCGATTGGTGACGCTCGTGTTGATTCAGGTAACCGAATTGGTACGGCGATGGGGGATGGGCTGATAGCGGTTAAGTCGGCACACGGATACTTTGAACGTGTCAGGCAACAACGAGAGAAGAGGAAGAAATCATGAACGAGATCCCTGAGAATTTTTATAAAGAATGGGATGCTCTGATCGATAGAGTGTTTGCTATCGATACTATTGATATCAACGTGACGGATATTGAGGACGCTTCGGTTCTTCGTACGGCGTATTCAGAGGAACAACCACGTGAACCAGCGGGTAGTTCTACAGGGGGCCAATGGGCAAGCTCCGGTGGATTTGCTCATACAGGGATTGAATGGAAGCAGGCAACGGACAAAGACGGTCGTCCCATTCCGATCAAGGTGAATACGGTCGAAGAAGGGGTGGAGTTAATACTTCAAGGAAAGGTTGTTGAAGTTACTGATGCTCGTGCGGCCTATACGTTGATTCGTAAGTTAGCAGACATGGCGACTGAAGCTAAGGCTGCTGGCCAAAAAGCAAAAGATTATGATTTGTGTCAAGTCTCGGTCGCCGGATCGAACTTATTCTGTGCTCAGTCATTACGTAATGTTCAAGTTGGTAATAAATTCTACCCTGAGGGGTTGTCTCGTATTGAAATGCCTCAACTTGGTGGTAATCCGGTTCCCGGATCTGAGGCGGATAAACTTCCACGAAACTGGTGGGATAAGACGGAAGTGGATGGGGCGGCGGCGTTTATTACCCATCTTCAGGGAATTGGCGTTAAGACCACTGCTGAAGTGTTACCTGCGTCAAGTTTGAAAGCCACTCAACGAGAAATGGTTGGGCCAAAGGTCGCATCCATGATGGATGATAAGACGTTTAATCCCGCAACAAATCCGGTGTTCATCTCGTCTGACGGTTACGTTGTAGACGGGCACCATCGTTGGGCTGCGGTTGTTGGCAGGGATGCCGAAGATGGGCACCTTGGCGATAGTACGATGAATGTGGTGCGTGTGAACGCGCCTATATCAGAAGTATTACATCTAGCGACAGCGTGGGCTGAAAAGTTCGGTATCGCACAAAAAGCCGGTGTGAAGCGTCAGGCTGCTGTAATCGGAATGACAAAGGAAACTAAGGCGTGATATTAGAAACGCTTGGCCGTCCCGATCAACCTCGTGAGCCTGCTGGTTCGCCGGAAGGGGGGCAGTTTGCGAGTTCAGATAACCCTCGTGTGTTCAATACCCCTGATGATGTGGAACTACTTACTGGGTGGCCCGGTGATGCGATTAGATATCAATGGAAAGCAGAACGTGGTCATTTGGTAACAGGCATACCTATCGCTCGTGAAACATTGCCAGATACGTTATACCATGTCACGACAAACGCGCCAGCGGTTGAAAAATCTGGGTTGCTTCTTGGTCAACGAAACAGTGGTGGTCTAGGGGGCGGGCAAGCGAATGGCGTGTCTTTCACAACTGATCTGGTGAGTGCTCGCGTGATTCAGCGAGAATTGACCCGTTCAGTCAGAATTGCTCGTGGTGAAGACACCATTGCCGATATTGAACGATACGCTCGTGAGGATGAACGTGAAGGCGGGTTGAAGGCCGGAACATTAGATCGCGCTGTGGCTAGCGCGCGTGAGGTATGGGACGGCAATATTTCTCATACGTACAAGGGCAAGGCAACTTATGACACTGACGAAGCTAAACAATCGTTAGTGAAAGATGCGCTAAATTCGTATTTGTGGTCAAGAGATACTGATGCGGCGGGGGTTCCTGTACTCAAAAATCCTATTCTGTTTGGTGTTCAAAAACAATTGCGAACGATTGATCCGAGTTGGATCAAAACGTTGCATGTGCCGTCTAAAAATATACCAGAGCGGGCGTTAGTGACGACAGGAAGTGATGAATTTTTACACGAAGCTCGTGTGTATGCTGATGTACCGATTAAGGGGATGCGGATAGCTAGTGTATTGACTAGTCTGATTCTTCCTTTGCCTCCCGCCCGTGCCGCTCGTTTACTGGCGCGGTTGGTAACAGCAGGCAGTGCGTCAAGCGGCAACTATGGTCATGCTGGCAGACCGGGCGAGGTGGGCGGCTCAGCGGCTACGGGTGGGGAAACCGTCAAATTGTACCGTGGGGATTCTCAGTCGTTGAACCCTTCGTTATCCTACAGTGATCCCAGAGCCTTGTTCGGTGCTGGCATTTACTTAACAGATAGCAAACGGATTGCGGGTGACTATCGGTCGAAAGGGGCTGATGAAGGCATCGCATTTCGTTATAGCGGTAATACCAAGACAACGAAACAAGATGCGATTGATGCATATATCCGCCGTGAGGCTCGGTATGTAGATGCCGAAGGTAATAAACTTGAGTTTGAACAACGGTTGCACGGGTATGCGTATGAGCCGGGTGTGGATGTATCCGCAGAGTGGAAGAGAAAAGCAGACGAAGATACAACCCGAATTGAACATGCCCGAAAAGCGTGGGAGTCGTCAAAAAATCAGTACGAAGTGCGTAAACAGGCTGATAATACCATTATCATTCGAAACAAGATAGATGCAGGACATGTATCGCACTATGATATACCCAAAGAGTGGGTGTCTAAGACCTTAGATGCGGAAAATGAAATATCAATGAGAGTCGTTGATGCATTACATGACACACTCCGAGAGTTAGATGATCGAAGCACGGCTGACGATTTATATCAATTCGCTACTCGTCAAGATGAATCCGGGTTCCGCCCGTCATTCCGTGATGTGTTTACTTCCATCGTTGATGGGCCTATTCGTTCAGAGGAAGGTAGTGTTGCTCTACGCAAAATGTTCAAGGAATTAGGGTACAAGGGCATTCGGTACTCTGGTGGTCAGACGATGGGTGGTGCTCGCCATAACGCTTATGTGTTTTGGGACGAGCAGGGGTTGAAAAAGGCTCGGACGTTAGAATTCAATGAAGATCAACCACGTGACGAACGAGGCCGGTGGACAAACAGCGGAGTAGAAGGAACGTTTGTAGATACCAAATCAGAACTTGGCGAAAAAGAATTCGTGATGCAAGTCGATGGTAAGCGTATCGGGCAAATGACGTACGCGGTGCATCGTAACTGGGGTAAGGGTGGCATGGTTGAAATGCTGTCATTACATGTCGATCCAACATACCGTGGTAAAGGTCATGGAGAGTTATTATATCGGGCCTTTGCAGACCATGCCAAAACATTAGGTGTCTCGCATGTCATTGGGGATGTTACGTCGGCTGGTGTGTTGAAACTAGGAATCAAGATTTTCGGCCAACCGGAACATTTGTCCGATGCGATTAACGAAGTAACGGTTGCTAAAGCAATGAAACGGTTGGAAAAACTCGCGCCAGAAGTTGATGGAGTGATCTCAACCGATAATTATCTCACATCTCGTTGGAAATTGAAAACGAAATCATATCGAACGGCAAAAAAATATCGCATTGAAACCCTTGTCCATCGTGCCGCTGATAAGCACGCGCCGAAAATCGAGGTAGCGGTTCGATATGCGTTTGCGATGGGACGTAAAGCGGTAAATCGGGAAGCGTTGACGGCGGCGTTGGAGGGGATGAGGGTCGCTGGTCGGGCTGATCAACCTCGTGTGCCCGCAGGTTCGCCAGAGGGTGGACAGTTTGCGAGTGTTGTTCGTGCAGGAAATTGGGCACCTGATCCAAAAAAGGATGTGGTACGACTTAATTTTGATTTTCAATCACAGGCGGATCAGTACCCTGAGAAGGGTAAGCCGGGTGTGTCCTATTTCAAAGGTGTGATTGACGATGAAAGTTACGTTGATGCCCTATTATGGCGCGATAAACAAGGGAAAGTGCGAGGGATTTTTAATCATTATCCGATGGAGTTCCCCGGTTTTGAGAAAAAGGGCAATTTCAACATGATGGTTGACCCTGAATTTCAACGACAGGGGATCGCTCGTCAGTTGTTTGCTGAAGCGGATCGACGGTGGAAACTGGATCTCAAACAACAAACATGGACGAAAGATGGACGGCAGTTTATCCAGTCCCTCTTGAAAAAACCACGTCGGTTGGAGAGCCGTGACGTGCAAGCCGCCCTAGCCGCCGTAGCAGACGCCCCAGACGCCGTTGCCGCCGCCTTGGCTCAGGTCTTGCCCCAAACGCTCCTAGCTGCCCTACAGGCCGGGGGTGAGGCAGGGATTGCCATTCTCCAAGCACAGTTGCGGGCGGCAGAGAATCTGTACCATGAACCGGCTGGTTCCCCGAAAGGGGGCCAATTTGCCTCAGCCCCCGATGGGGCGGCGTCTATTCACCCCATTCGCGTGAGTGGCGGGCCGGGAGGGATGGATGCGGTACGTGTCAGAGAGGTGTTATCGAAACTTCCAAAGGGGTTGTTGCGGGAGAGTAAAACACGGATTATCAATACGGCTGAGAGTGCCGCCAAGGTTGCTGACAAAATTGATAATTACCTGTTAAAAACCTACGGTTTCGATTCATCCGAATTACAACAACGAGCGCGGGCGCTTGTGGATCGTGAAAAGGGCGTGATATTCACGACAAGTGAGCCACGCGAAGTGTTGAATCAATTTGCTAGAACGCTTACCAATCGTCACATGAGTGAACAGTGGGTCAAAGCCTCATCTTCATTCCTTGAAAGACATACGCTAGAGTTTCAACAATCACAAAAACCGCATGAAGACACTTTCGCCGCTGCATTTACACAAATGTTTACCTCAAAACCGGCGCAAGACTTAATGTCGATCACAAATCCATTGACGGCGATTATCGAGCACGGTCCTGTTAAAGCCCTTCTTCATGAATGGGGATGGATGGTGTAATGGATCTTGTAATCACGTTGATGGATGGGACTATCGTACGATTCAATGATCAATTAAAGGTCGCTGAATATGATCCCGATCAACCTCGTGTACCAGCCGGTTCTGCTGAGGGCGGACAGTTTGCTTCGTGGGCACAAGCGGTTTCTTCGGTTCCTGCGAGTTCAACCCAGAATGTGAATGATTGGACAGATGCCGATGAACCGGCTCGGTTAGCGGTCGAAGCTCGATTGAATGAATTACTAACCGACTACTCGCGGCCCATACCGAGAGACACGAATTTTGTTGTAGGCGATGAACCTGCTGTGAGGACTGCTCAGGCTGTTGTGGATACTCTTATAGAAATGAAAACTAAAGGGTATACAATGCCTGCCCGTGTGTCTGTGGTTACCAGTAACCAAAAAGATATTGCAGGTTCAGTAGACCCTAACAATCTTCATCTCAAAATTCACATACCGGGCGAACTTCCGAGGGGCGCTAACTTAGACGATGCTGTTAAAATCGGATTTAGTTCAAAAACAGACGGACAAGACGATTTTGTGCCACGCACGATGCGTGAGGTGATTGTTCATGAAATGGCTCACATCCAATATGCAGCAAAAGCTAGTTGGAGAAATGTGAACTTGAATACAGTTGTACGAGATTTTGCGGCTCGTACAAAAAACGATTTTGAAAATATTGCCGATTCCGAAGATACCGCTGTTGAACGAATGATGAAAGCTATTTCTAGTGTGAGTACATACGGGCACCAAGCGATGCCAGAGTTTATCGCTGAAGCGTTCACCCGAAAATACCGAGGTGAAAAATTGTCACGTGATGCACAACTGATGTACGATTTGATGAAAGGGCCGGATGTGTTATGAGCCTACCGTGGCCGCAGATGACAACACAAGAGTGGGCACGCCGGTTGGCTGAGATGGCGGCGTTGCGGTTGGCTGGCCGTGCAGATCAACCACGTGAGCCTGCCGGTAAGGATCTTGAGGCTGAGAATGATAATTGATAGCTGGGTAAAGCGTCTCAGAACAGCCGGTGGCCCCGGTTCTGGAAACTTTGGGCATACAGGCCGTCCCGGTGAGGTTGGCGGTTCAGGACCGGGCGGACGGGGTGGTGTAGAAATTCACTCGTTAAAAACAGCTACACGAACGTCTGATATTCTGGCATCAACTACTTATACAAACATAGATGCTGCTCTTCCATTGGTGTCACCAGATGAAATTTTAAAAAATGCTGATTTGATGAGTGCAATAGAAACAGCATTATCAGGGTATTCCCCTGCGGAACGAAAATTAATTGAGGCGAAAGTTTTAATAGGGGCAACGCGTGATTTGGAAGGAGGAATGGCGGCTACCATTGTTACGAAAAACAGCCCTCGTGCCTTGATCGCGTTTAATACAAGTTTGACGATGGATGATTTGATACAACAAGTTACAGATAATCCTGAAGCTACAACGTCATCAAAAACGTATTGGGATTACAAAAAGACACATCCTGATGATGAAGTTGGCGCTAAACGTGCGTTATATCAAGCGGCTTTTGAACACGAGCTTGGTCATGTTCTTGATCGATTGATTTATCGCTCTGAACACCCTCGTCATCCAGCACCCTCAGACGATTTAGCACAAGCGATTTTTGATGAGAGTATTAAAAGAGGATTTGGTGGGGGGTCTTATGAAGATAGTGAAAAACGAATGGAGTTAATCAAGACAACTCTCAGTAAATATGCTGTGCTAGGAGGGCCAAAAGAAGCCTTCGCAGAGGCGTATCAAGCTAGTCGAGTAGGCAAACTTGATTCGGCGTATGAAGGCGTCATGAAAAAATATACATCATTTAAATCACCTATACCAACATTTGTCAAAACTGTTAATCGTGCAGCGGGTGAAATTAACGCATGGGAACAGTGGAAACAGCGACAGCCAGATGATTTGATTGAACTTGAGATCGTTGATGGGAAGGTAATACGAACAGCCGGTGGTCCCGGCTCTGGTAATTTCGGCCACTCAGGTCGCCCCGGTGAGGTAGGCGGTTCAGGGTCGGGTATAAATTCACCAGCGTTCAAAACGTGGTTTGGGGATTCTCAGGTTGTGACTGAGGATGGTTCACCAAAAGTGTTATACCATTCAACGATATCGTCGGATATTCATGAATTCAAACCCTATACACACTTTGGAACACAAGAGGCGGCGAACCAACGAGCAGAAATTTTGTATGAGTTTTCTCACGATGTTGTGAAACGAGACACAGGTCGCCCGAATGTGATGCCGGTATATCTCAGTATTCAAAATCCAGTTCGGTTGCCTGATTTAGCATCATTGTATCAAGAAGGACGATCTTTTGAAGAACAAAATGCGTTGTGGCATGAAAAGAATCAACCAGCCGATTATGAGCCTCAACAACGTGCATGGGAAAATGAAGGTGATCTGATATCAACCTTGTACGAACGTGACGTGATTGACCGTGACGAATTTTGGGAACATCAATACGACAGCACCGAAGAAGCGTTCGCACTGCTTGAATCCAAAGGTTACGATGGGGTTGTCTATGAAAATTCCGTTGAGGATGCCGGTCAAGATAGTTGGATTGCATTCAAGCCTACGCAAGTGAAATCCGCGATTGGAAATCGTGGCACCTATGATCCGAAAAACCCATTGATTACGGCTGGCCGTGCCGACCAAGCTCGTGTGCCCGCCGGTTCGCCGGAAGGTGGACAGTTTGCGTCAGAGGAAACCCACATTGGGATTACCAGTGCCCGACCGGGAACACAAGACAAACAAATTGAAACGGCGATGCATGAGTTCGCTCAGCAACTTAAGACGTTGCCGGGGGTCACTAACGCATCGGTCGTGAAAGGTACTGGTATTTTCTTTGGTGTGGCTGAAACAACATGGGTCACATCATACCACGGGAACGGTGAAGCTCGCAAGCTCTTAGCGAAGACGGCTGAGCGGTATAATCAAGACAGTGTACTGGTCATGAAAGCGGGGGATTCTGACGCGGCGGTAGAACTCACGTTTGACCAAAAAATCTCTGGTGCCCGTCGTGATCACATCATGGAAATGATGAAAGATCGAGGGATTGTTGGGGGAACGTGGTATAACCATAATGGCCGTACTGTACTGCGGATGGCCTCTGTGAAGGATTGGGGCGGCGATAAAGCACAGCATGTGTCCGCTACTGAAAATTTGACAACGTACTTGTCAGCCCGAGGTACACGGGCGAGCATGGCTGTCCACGACATTAGCACGGAAGTCATTGAAAATAAAGACTATGCGCGAGTCCAGAGAGGGTTAGCTGATGGCGAGAACACAGGAAGAGATCGACAAGACGGCACAGGAGTACGAGCGGTTGCAAGCGGAAGAGTTGGCGAACCCGGAGACGGTGTATCCGGACGATCCGCCGTACGTGCCTTTACCGACCGAAGAAGGGCACGTCGTGGCTACTATGGTGCCGAAGGGGCCAAAAGAGCCTTAGGGGGCTCTGGTTCAGGTAATTTTGACCATTCAGGACGGCCCGGTGAGGTTGGTGGTTCGGGGCCAAGCCGAATGAGTTCTGATGATCTAGACGAGCTTTTAACGGAAAAAACTCCATCGGACTATCCAGCTTTTTTCAAAGAGCATGGCGTTCGCCTGTACGAAACGTTTCAAAATGCAGATGGAACCGAGACGGCCTATTCTGTTGTGTTAGCTCCGGATCGATGGGGCAATAATCTCTATGTCATTGAAGATGGCGACACAACTCCCCATGAAGCCAACGATTGGGTGAACAGTCAACAATATCCAGAACATTGGGTTGGTGAACAAAATTTCAACAAAGATTTTTGGGAGGGGCCGGGGGAATTATACCATGCAACGACCGAAGAAAATGCGAAAAGTATAGACGAACAGGGAATTGGTACGCGCAATGATACACGGGGGTTGACTAATCGTCATACCGGCTCTGCCGTGTTTACGATGAACGATCCTGAATTGTTAGAGCATGGATCATACGGAAATGTGGTTTACGCCATTGATATGGCGGCGATGAAGCGTGACGGATATACACCTGAAGTGGCAATGGAAGAGGGTGCTACTGAATCAGAGTTGAAAAGTTCATTGGCGCATCGAGTGGGGATTGAAGATTATCACTATGAATCGGTCGATCCAAGTGGGGAATATCCGAGTACGGTTGTAATTTATGGTGACATCCCGAAAAAATACTTACGACGGTTAGAGGCAGCAGAAGTAAGGGAATTAGAACAACCTCGTGTGCCAGCAGGGTCACCTGAAGGCGGGCAGTTTGCGTCAAAAGAAGCGTTTGTTGAATCGGCTATTCAACGGGGGGAAGCGCACAAAGTCACCGAAGACGAATTTTTAAAATACCACAATACCGGGTATATTGAGCCAAATTCATATGAACGGTATGAGGCTGGGGAACTAGATTTCATTGATCGGAAAAAATTCGATACGCTCTTGGAAGAAAAAACGATCAACGGAAAGCGTGTCGAGGTTCGACTTGAGGCTGAACCTGCTGTGTACTATAAACGAACCCCTGAGGCTCCGGAGGCCGAACGTCAACGTTTATACGATGAGTACACGGCGGCTGCGAAAAAACTTGGAACAACTCCGATGATGGCTGGGATTGATTTGGGTCATGGGTCTGATAAATATAACTCGTTACTTGAATTTGAAAAACGGTGGATAGCGAGTGGATCAGATTGGGTTCGTGATGAACAGGGCGAACTCGTGCCTTATTCACCTAAAGAGATGCAAGAGCAGGGACTTGCTCCATTTAACTATACAGTCGGGGCATTTGTTGGTGAAAAGACCGTGGGTTATGCAGGGGATGAGTTTGGCGCTTCTGGTGTGTATGTCGCTCGTGATTATCAACGTCACGGTCTCGGTTTGTCTTTGTTCAAGACATATTTAGAGAAAAGTGGGCGGTTGGCGAAGGGGCGGAAAATTGGCCAGATGACTCCTGCTGGACAACAACTAGTGCGAAAACTGCATCGTGAAATTGTAAAAGAATCTGGTTCCCGTGGGCTAGCTGCACCAAAAAAACCGGCCTTATTTGACCTTGAATTCGACTACACCAACCCAGATGTCATCGAGTGGGCGGAAGCTCATGCCGCTGAACTTATCGAGGGTATTACCGAAACAACCAAAAAACGCATCCACAATGCGGTGGTTAAATCGTTTGAGGTGGGTGACCGGACGATAGCTGAAGAAGATATTCTTGATGCCATCGGTGATAAAATGCGGGCAAAAACGATTGCACACCACGAATCTATGCTTGCAGCGAATCGCGGCCAAACCGCGTCATGGGATCAGGCTGTCGAAGACGGTTTGTTGACCGGTAATGAGAAAATAGAATTCATCGCTACGGCTGATCAAATCGTTTGTCCTATTTGTGAAGAGTTAGATCATAAAACACGACTGATGAATGGTGAATATCACATTACGAGTGGTGATTACGGTTCACCGCCTGTTCACGTAAATTGTCGTTGTACGGAAGGATTAATCGGATGAGATCCATCACTCCGACTCTACACCAAGGCGCACGTTTGGTGATGCTTGGCGCGAATCAAGAGCAATATGACATGCTTCCTGCATCAATGGATGACCAAGGGTTGATCATGACAGAGTGGCAACTTTCTGCGGAGGAGTTACAAATGTTGTTCTGCGGCGGTCATATCCGTCTGTGGACATACACGTTTAATACGCCTTTCCAACCTGTAACGTTAGATGTGGTTGAACCAGATGACGTGGTGGAGGAAAGTTAAATGGCAGCAGAACTAAGAACAGGCGTTGATGTAGATAAAACTGGTGGCCCTGTCGTTGATCCGACTGCGAATGTGATTGCTTTGGTTGAAGCAAACGCCAAATCCGCCTCGATGTTACGAGATGCGGATATTAAATTCAACGATAAGGTTTCTGAACATATAAAAGAAATTGGTGCTCTTCGTGCCGAACATGCCAGCGAAACGCGTGCTTATGATAGTGACCGTTACGATAAAATCCGATCTGTTGATATGGCGAATGCGGCGGCAACGGCAACACAAATTCTTCAGGCTGTGAACACCAACGCGAATAACCAAGAACGTACTGCCCAGACACTTCGTGACCAAGTTGCTTCTACAGCCGCCGCCGCAGAAAATCGGCAAGCAGCGTTTGCATCTGAAATCATGAAGCGGTTATCAGCCGTAGAATTATCCATGTCAGAGGGTAAGGGAAAACAGACTGTGGCTGATCCGCAGATGGAGCGGTTGAGTCTTTTGGTTGAGAGTTTGTCGCGTAGACGTGATACGGATACGGGCACTAGCCAAGGTTCTGGTGACACAATTAAGTGGATCGCGTTGGCGATTACGATGATTGTTGGGTTAATAGCAATTCAAACTTATATGTCGAAGAATTCCGTGGTTCCACCCCCACAAGTGATCATGGTGCCCGCACCGAGCGGCACGTTGTTACCGTCTACACCACCAGCGACAGTTACACGATAAAGGAGAATTTGATGAGAGAACGATTTCCATTTCTGTATGCTGAACGTTTTTGGGCGATGACGATTGGTGCTCTTGCAATTTATGGCAAATTGAAAGGTTGGTTGGGAGAGCCTGAAATGGCACTTATTACTACGATGACCGGAGCTTTTATTACGATTCGCACGATTGATCGAGCTACCGAACAGAAAATTTTGGCGCAAGGTGTGGCCACAGGGGAGATTAAGGTTGCAACGATCTTGAAAGTACCCCCAACGGATTCGCTCACAGAAATTCCAACTCAAAAGGAAATCCCATGAACTTACTTATCATTCTGATCATCCTCTTGCTCGTCTTTGGCTGGGGCGGGTTCGCTGTAGGTGGCCCGCTCTATGCTGGGAGTGGGATAGGCTTGCTCTTACTAATTTTGATCGTCCTGTTTTTGTTAGGGAAAATCTGAGAAGAACTAGATAGTTCTGCCACTTGCGTGGCAAAGCAAATAGGCGCATTGTATGCCCGCCTTAAGGTATGGCGGGAAACACTTGTATTTTAGCTTGGCAGTGTCTTACGTCCTCTCTGGACGGATGCCCTTCCCTCGCCCTGTTGCTTCCGGTGAAGAATTATGCCCGGTAACAGGAAACACCATACCGATAAATTTCGTTCTTGCGTTGAACAAGTTATTGCTAAAGGTAATGATGAAAGTTCAGCGTACGCTATCTGTACGGCCAGTCTTCAAGGTGCGGGCGAACCGATCTATGAAGATGAAGATGAGGAGCCGAGGAGCGCAATGTGCGATACACGAAATTTGCATTTGCTTGGTGCAACTGGTGAGGCCCGCGTAGAACAATTTGATGGACGCGATCATTTGGTTGTTCCATGTGTAGCCTTACAAGAAACGGTCATCCATGCGGTAAATGCTCCGTGCGCTGAAATGGTACCGTTGGAAACGTTACACAAAGCAGCGGACAGTTTCAATAACAAACCAGTAGTCTTCGGTCATCCGGTAAAAGACGGCAAACAGATATCAGCGAATGACCCAGCCGTGCTGGCTCAGCATGGTATGGGAACTATCCGTAACTCGCGGGTAGTCGGCTCTCGTTTGCTGATGGATGCCTACCTAGATCCAATCAAAGTAGAAAAAATCGCTGGCCCTACCATACTTCAACGTATGAAAGATGGCAAGGATCATTTTGAAATTAGTGTAGGCGCATTTGTTCATACTGAGGATGTGCCCGGTGTCCATAACGGAAAAGGGTATAAGGCAATTTGGCGTAATACGTCAGGTGACCATCTTGCCTTTCTAACCGGTATTGGTGCCTGTAGTGTGGCGGCTGGATGTGGTTCACATCGAATGATGGAACGTCACTTGGTCACCGCTGAAGGAATGCCGACGATTGGTGAAGAGTTAATACTTCGTGCTTGTACAGGTTCACTTCCGATAGAGATTGAAACAAAATTCTGGGAACTTGCATTTGGTAAACCAGAAGAAGAAGAAGTTAGTGAAGCTATTGGCGCACGACATTCAGCTAATGATTTATCGATTGTCCAAAGTATCCACGATTATGCAATATCACTTGGGGCTAAATGCGAGTCACAGTGGAAATATCTTGAAAACATCCGCGCACTGTCCACTGATTTTAGTGACTTGACCGATGAACAGTTGAGAGAACGAGTCATCGAAGCAGTGAAAGCACTCGGTGGCCCCGGCTCAGGGAATTTTGGGCATACTGGACGGCCCGGTAGTGTTGGTGGGAGCGGAAGTAAGAATGACAGTGGTGGAAGTAACAGTGAATACGAATTGTATAAACAGGACAGTTCTGTTGCTTCGACCAAAGAATTACTAACAACCACCCCCGAACACATAAACAAATGGGGTCAAGAATTTGAAAAATGGCAAGAAAGCCATAAATCAAGCGACTTCAAAAACAAACCCCAAGAGGAAGAAACTCATAAAATCGAAACCGGGTCTCCCGCTGAACACATGAATCAGTGGGGGAAGGAGTTCGTGGAGTGGCAACAAACGCAGGAATGGAACAATGCTCGTGACGGCTCAAAACCGGGTGGACGAGTAAATTTGAATGAATACGAACGGGCTCGACGTAGTTTTAAACCCAATTTAACACCACAAAGTACTTTCCCCATCCGAAAACAAGTTCAGTTCTAGAACCGGAGTGATGATGACCAAAGAAGAACGAGAAGCGACGATCAAAGCACTTAGTGAGTGCTCTTGCAGCGGGTTCACCGCCGCTGATCAAAAATTGTTGGAATCAGTGTCCGACGAACGATTGGTAGCGTTTCAAGGTGTGACGAATGATCGTAAGAAGACCTACGAATCGTTCGCAACTCTTGAAAAAGAGACTGAAGAAGTCAAGACCAAACTCAAAGATGCGGAAACTAAACTGGTTGCTGCTGAAGCCAAACTGGGGGCTGTTGAAACCAAGTTGAAGGCTGCTGAAGCGAAGGGCACGCTCACCGAAGAAGAGTTCATGGCTGTTGCTCCGTCATCGCTCAAGACGTTGATCGAACGATCACAGAAGGCTGATGAAACTACGAAAGCTGATTTGGTTACTACTTTGAAAGCGGCACAGTCAGAGTTCACGGAAGCCGAGTTGCAGGCTGAACCGATTGAACGGCTGCAACGGATGGCTCGCGCTCTCAAGCTCGATGAACCGAAACCTGATTACAGTGGCCGTCCATTGCCACGTGCGGCATCGAAGGGCGTTGATGATTACACACCGCCCAACCCGTATGAAAAAGACCTCAAGGCGCTACAGGCGCGAAATCTTATCAACTAGTGTTGTTTTTGCAACATGGTTGAAACGAAAATCTTTGAGACAGGAGAGTAACCACAATGGCAGTTGGAACTACGCAAAACCCACCGAATACAATTTTTCTTGGTGGAGAGCGAACGCAGATCAATGACCGGGCAGCTAGTGAAACGATCACTCCCGGCCATCTCGTTGAACTATTTAACAACGCGGGTGTTATTCGCTTCCGTAAACATTCAACGGCAGCGGTCGCAACCGAACGGTTGGTCGCTACTGAGATGAATATGCTCAACAAGGGTGTTGATGATGCATATGCAGCCAACGATCTTGTTGAAGTGTCTGCCCTTCAGGGCGGGGCGACAGCATGGATGCTCATTGCTTCCGGTCAGAATATCGTAGCTGGTCAAAAACTAGAATCGGCAGGCAATGGAACCCTTCGCGCATTGGCGGCTGGTGTTGCGTTGTTTTCCGCGTTGGAAAACAAACCCAATGTGACCGTGCAAACTCGTATCAGGGTTGAGGTTGTTTCGTAAATTCAACGCTGACAACCTCAGCGTACTGAAGGAGATAGCAAATGTATGAGGATATGAGATTTACAGCGGCATCACAAGCGAATCCGCTGAACGATATTGTACTTCGAGCGTTGACTGAGACAGGCGGATGGTCGGTGCCCGCGATGAGAGCACCCGGCTTCCGTATGTTGGACAACGTGATGAAAGAGGAGGCCGGGTTTCGTACCCTTGCTCCTTTGCCGGAACGAGCACAGATCCTTCTTGACAAAGCTGTAGTGGAAGTCGGGATGGATCGACTCACCTTCGTGGCTGACTTGATTGCTGAGGGGTTGGTATACCCCTTGTCCGATCCTCTGTCGGTTACGCAGTTGGAATACTACAAGTCGAACAAGGTCGGAAACGCGACTCGCGTCATGACCCCCAATGCTCGACAAGAAAATTTCATGCCCGACATGCTGCCGTTCCGTCTGCCGGTCTATCTTACGACCGCGCAGTTCGAACTGGATATACGTACGCTCAAACAGTCCCAGCGTTTGGGAATGCCGCTTGATACGGCGGGTATTAAGTCGGCTACGCGGGCGGTGAATGAGGCAACTGAGGATGCGGCGATCAATGGTGCGACTACGTTGGATGGTCAACCGTTGTACGTAGCTGGGTATAATGCACCGGGACTGTTGACGGCCCCGAATGCGAATACTTATACCATCCCTGTTTCATGGGCAACGGCAACTGGTGTTCAGATTTTTGCAGACGTTGAAGCGATGGTTGCAAAACTTCAGGCTGACAAAAAGTTTGGCCCCTACAATTTGTATACCGGTACGAATTACGGAAACAAAATCGATGGCGATTACAGCGCGGTCAAAGGCGACAACACGGTGCGTGAGCGGCTAGGCAAAATGGTGTACGGAGGCCGTCCTCTTCGTATTCGTTCTGCTGATTTTATGCCAGCAACGACCGTGGCACTTGTGCAGATGACTAGCGATGTAGTCGATCTCGTGCAAGGTCAAGCTCCTACGGTGATCCCGTGGACTTCATTGAACGGGTTCATGTTCTTCAACATGGTGATGGCGATCCAGATTCCGCGATTCCGTTCAGATTATAACGGCGCGAGCGGTGTGGTCATCGGTACAGTGTAATAGGCAGGGTTGAGGCCACTCAACCCTGTTTCATTTCCAAACGGAGACAGTAAATGACCTCAGAAGAACAAGCCGCGAAGGATGCAAAAGATCGAGCGACAGCAGCAAGTGTAGCTGCTGATGAGGCTGCTGCTAAACTTGCCAAAGCCAATGAAGCACAGATAGCTGCGGATCAAAAAGCTGCCGAAGAAGCGGTTCTGAAAACCCCGGTGATTAT
>Ga0137465_1000334_pt1 | contig 24718 bp, 18 predicted proteins | sample EasRivERMGT828_2_FD_104906 | JGI IMG/M metagenome (GOLD analysis project Ga0137465, IMG submission 104906) | Soil microbial communities from meander-bound floodplain in the East River, Colorado, USA - East River MetaG ERMGT828_2 | ecosystem: Environmental > Terrestrial > Soil > Floodplain ... | reverse complement strand
TTGCCGCCACGGGTTACTGTGCCGCTCACCTTCAGGTGGGGCAGGCTGTAGTAATAGCTTGCTGATTCCCGGCCTGGACCTTTGCGGCTCAACCCGTTGTCGCCCTGCAATAGCGGCGGCTGTACCGATACGAATGAAAGATCGAGCTGGAATTCGCCCGCCGGTATTTGCGAGCGAAAGCTGTGTCCCTGTTGCTCCAGTGCCCAGCCATCGATCCAAACCCGCGTGCGTCCTTCATCGGCTCCAGCGAGCTCGAAGCCCACGCGCGCGGCCCGTTGCTCGTGGACGAGCCGGCCGTGCGAAGGGTCGGAGAGCGCGGCGTGGGCGATCAGTATTTGGCGCGGAGCAAAACGGCTTGGGATGTCATGTTTCAATTCCGGCCGCACCCGGAAGAAGGTGATCTGGAAGCCGAGTGGGCGTGCCGCCTGGTTGAGCCAGCCGGTGATGTACCACCATTCGATCCGGAACTCCGGGTGGCTGCCCTCGTCGTGGGGAAAGCGCATCCTGTAGCCCGGCACCACTTTCGCGAAAGGCGTGACTCGTTTCTCGTCACTCGTTTCTAGTGCCAAGCTTGCAGGCGTGCAAAGCGCGCCGCCCAGCCACAGAAGCGCGCTTCGCCTGGAAATGCCAGCGGGCTTTACAAGGAACGAGGGACGAGCAACGAGAAACGATCGGCGAGTCACCAATCCTCCCTTACGGCGCGAACGACGTCCCCGCTCATCGCCGCCCGGCCGCTCCATACCGCGGTCAGCGCCGCCGCGACCACGATCAGCGCGGTCAGTCCCGCCAGCGGCAGCCAGGGCATGTGCAGTTCCATACTCCAGTGGAAGGACTGGCGATTGACGACGTGAATCAGGATCAGGCCCACGACCCAGCCCGTCGCCAGCCCGAAAGCGGCGCCGAGCGCGGCTACCAGCGCGCCTTCACAGCCCAGCATCGTGCCGATCTCGCGCTGGGTCATGCCGAGATGGCACAGCACACCGAACTCGCGGCGGCGGGCGAGAGCCTGCGCGCTGAACGATACGCTCACGCCGAACAGCCCGATCAGGACCGCCGCGATTTCCAGCGCGTAGGTGATGGCGAATGTCCGGTCGAAGACGGCGAGCGATGTTTCGCGCATTTCACGCGTGGTGGCGATCTCGACTCCTCCGGCGTCCGGTAAGCGCTCGCGCAGCGCGCGCTGCACGTCGGTCACGGATGTTTCGCCGGTGAGCCAGAGCGCTGCGTCGTTGACGAGCCGGTCGCCGGTCACCTTCTGGTACAGGCCGCGGTTCATCGCGATGGCGCCATTCTGGCGCGCATAGTCGCGCCAGATGCCGGCAACGGTATAGAGGAGCGGCTCGTCGCCGATTGGCAGTTTCACGCGATCGCCGACTTTCATGTCGTAGACGTCCGCGGCAACTTCCGACACCCAGACCGGCAGAGGGTCGTCCGCGCGTAGGGCATGGGACGGCCCGATCAGCGGCAGTACTTTTGCGGGGTCGCCTGCTTCGACCGGGCCGGCGAGCAGGGTGACAGGGGGACGTTCAGGGGTGAGCAGCAGGTTCTGGCTGCGGATGAATTCCACGCGCCCGACACCGGGTATCGAGGCGATACGCGCTTGCTCCCCGGGCGTGAAGAAGGCGGTTTCGCCGAGGCGGGCCGCGCGCAGGTAGAGGTCGGCGGGCAGCATGCGATCCAGCCATCCCTCGAGCGAGCTGCGGAACGAGCTCACCATGATCAACATCGAGACCATGAGGCTGAAGCTGATGACGATCGCTGCAATTCTGATCGCCGCCTGGCGCGGGGTGGCCTTGAGTTGGGAGATCGCGATGGCTGCGGGTGTCCGGGTCGGAAGCGGCAGGCGGTGGAGGCACATCCCCGCCAGCCACGGCATGACGAGCACGGCTCCCAGGAGGATTAATGCAATCGCGGCGTAACCGGCGATCGGGAGGCCTCCGGCAGACGGAGCCAGCGCCAGCAGCAGCCCTGCGGCGACCGAGGCGAGGCCCCAGTGCGGCGTGCGCAGCTCCTTGAGTCCTTCTTCCTCGTCCCCGGCGCGTAGCGCTTGGGCCGGCGGCCGGCGCGCGGCTTCCCATGCCGGCGCCGCGGCGCCCAGCATCGCGAACAACACACCGAGGACGACGAAGAACCCGAACGAGCGCGGATCGGCATGCAGACTGGCGACGATGCTGCGGAAATAGCCGGCGCCAAGATCGGCGCCGACCAGAAAGAGCACATAGTGCGCGAGCCCGTACCCCAGCACCGCGCCGATCGCGGAGCCGACGACACCGATTACCGCGCCTTCGGCGATCAGCCAGGCAACAAGTGCTCTGCGGGTTACGCCGAGTGTACGAAGCAACGCAAACTGCGCGCGCCGGCGCAATACCGCAAGCACTTGCGAGGAAAAGACCAGGAATGCACCGGTGAACAAGGCGACCAGCGCCAGCATGTCGAGGTTGAGACGGTAGGCACGAGTGAGACTTGCGCCGCGCGCGCCCTCGATCTCCGGCGTAATGGCGTGCACGCCGGGAGGTAGAGAGGCCTGCAACTCGCGGCGGAAAGTCTCGACGTCCGTGCCTGCCTTCAGGCGCAGGTCCATGCGATTCAGGCGCCCGGGCCGATCGAGCCGCCATTGGGCCGCAGCGACATCCATCACGCCGATACGCTGGCGATAGGCGCCTTGCGGCAGCAGGCCTGCAATTCTCAGGGGCACGATGCGCGTGCCGACTTGCACGTCGAGACGGTCACCCGTCTTCAGTTGAAGCCATTCGGCGGCCGCAGGGCTCAGCAGTATGGCGTCCGCATCGAAGAGGTCGAGCACCATGCCGGCGCGTTCGGGCAGCAGGGACGGCTGCACCAGCGCCGCGCGTAACGGGTCGAAACCGACGATCCTCAGACTAGCCTGCCGGCCGGGGAGTGGCACCTCCAGGTCCACCGCCGGGTTGACGGCTTCCACTTGCGGAAGCCGCGCAAGGCGGGGATAGAGCGCCTCGTCGAATCCGGCGCGCGGCCCGCGCACCACCAGGTCGGATTCGCCCGCAAGATGCCGTGCGGCGAGCTCGAACTCATTGAGTGCGCTGGAGTTGACCAGGTGGACGGCGACCCCCAGCGCAACGCCCAACGCGATTGCGAGGACGGCGAGCAGGCTGCGCCCCGGGTGCTCGCGCATCGGGCCGAGAACGATTGCGTGGAACAGCAACCACTGGCTGCCGAGCGTCGCGGATCGTGGCTCGTGGATCAAAACGCTCTTACTCATCACCCATCACCCATCACTGATCACCCGCTCACCGTGGACGCAGGCCGTCAGCGGTGAGCGTGAGCACGCGGTCGGCGGTTGCCGCAGCGGCGACCGAGTGCGTGACGAGGATGCCAGCGCCGCTTTCGCGCTTTACCTGCTCGCGCAGCAGATGCAACACCTGGGTTGCCGACTCGGCGTCAAGATTGCCGGTGGGCTCATCGGCGAGCAGCAATAGCGGCCGGTGAGCCAGCGCCCGCGCGATCGCCACGCGCTGCAACTCGCCGCCCGACAGTTCACGCGGATATGCCGCGGCCGCCGCGGCAAGACCGGTCGCGGCCAGCATCTCGGCAATCCGGTTCTGCGCAGTCGCCCCTTCGATTCCGTTGAGAGAGAGAGGCAATGCGACGTTCTGGGCTACCGTCAGATGCGGAAGCAGGTGAAAAGCCTGGAACACGAAGCCGATCCGCCCGCGTCGCAGCAGCGTCCGTCTTTCATCATCCAGCGAAGTCAGCTCCGTCCCATCCAGGTTGATGGCGCCACGATCGGGCAGGTCCAGTCCGGCGACAAGGTTGAGCAGCGTGGATTTGCCGATGCCGGATTCGCCGACGATGGCCACGTATTCCCCGCGCCGGATCTCAAGCGAGATGTCGTGCAGCAGTTCGCGCGGCCTGGCGCCGCCGTACGATTTGTAGAGTCCGCTTATCGACAGCACGTCTGCCGGCTGCTCAATCGAGCCGGATGCCGGCTTCCTTGATGACGCGAGTCCACTTGGGAAGCTCGTCGCGGATCAGCGTCGCCAGTTGCTGGGGCGGTCCGCCCGCTGGTTGCGCGCCGAGCGCGGCGATGCGGCTGCGTACTTCGCCTGCAGTGACGGCATTGGAAATGACCTGGTTGAGCTGCGAGACAATGGAGGCGGAGGTCCCCCGGGGCGCAAGTATTCCCCACCACGTGGAGGCTTCGTAACCCGGAAGTCCCGATTCCGCCATGGTCGGAAGTTCAGGGAAATCGGGCAGGCGCTTGGCACTCGTTGCCGCCAGTGCGCGCAGCTTGCCGGTGCGCACGTGGGCTGCGGAGGCTGCCGGATTGCTGAACATGATCTGCACCTGGCCGGAGAGAAGGTCCACCAGCGCGGGCCCGGCGCCCTTATAGGGAATGTGGGTGATGTTCACTCGCGCCATGGATTTCATCAGCTCCGCCGCAAGCTGAGTCGAGGAGGCCACGCTTCCCGAAGCGTAATTGAGCTGTCCCGGCTTTGCCCGCGCCAGTGCGAGCAGTTGTTGCAGCGATCTTGCCTCGACGCCTGGATGCACCAGCAGCAGATTAGCAGACGTGGCCATTAACGAAACCGGCGCGAAGTCGCGGATGGGGTCGTAAGCGACCTTGGTCATGCTCGGCAGCACCGTGAGATTCGTAGTTCCGAGCAGCAGGGTGTAGCCGTCTGGCGCGGCCCTGGCCGAAGTTTCCATCGCGATCTGTCCGCCCGCGCCGGGACGGTTGTCGACCACCACGGCCTGGGTCCAGTGCTCGTTCATTTTCTGCGCCGCCATACGCGCCATGATGTCGTTGCCGCCGCCGGGCGGGGTGGGCACCAGTATGCGAATCGGCCTGGCCGGCCAGGTTTCCTTTTCAGCTGCCAGAACGGGATGGCAAAGTACTACAGCGCAAAGCGCGATGACTGTTGCACGGGCCTTCATCGGTTGACCTCTCAAACCAGCCGGGTTGGAATCCAGATCTCGGAATGCAGGGTGCGGTGTACCGGGCACTTGTTGGCGATCTCGAGCAGCTTGGCGCGCTGTACCTCGTCGAGCTTGCCGGCGAGCTCGATCTCGCGGTCGATGCGATCGATCTTGCCCTCCTTCGTCTCGCATTCGGCGCAGTCTTGCGCGTGGACCTTGTCGTGCCTGAGTCTCACGGTCACGTTCTCGAGCGGGATCTGCTTGAGGTCCGCATACATGCGGATCGTCATGGAAGTGCAGGCACCGAGGCCGGCCAGCAGGAGATCGTATGGGGAGAGCCCGGTGTCGGTCCCGCCCGCGCTGACGGGCTCATCCGCTAGCAGGCGATGCTTGCCCACGCTTATCTCCTGTGCGAATTTGCGTCCCCGCACGCCCGACACGGAGACCACGCCCGCGTCTCCGGCTGCAACAGACCGCGCTTCCATTACCGGTGTGTCGATGTAGCGGCTGGCCCAGGCGGACAGCACGGCCGCGACGTATTCCGAGTCTTCCCTGCGTGTAAGCAGGTGATCGGCAGCGTCGAGCGAGATGAAGCTCTTGGGATGCTTTGCGGCCATGAAGATCTGCGCGGCGTTGTCTATGCTGACGGTCGTATCGCGCGCCGAATGGAAGATCAGCAGGGCTTTGCGCAGATTTCCAATGGCTTCGCGGTTGTTGCGACTACCGATATCGTCGAAAAACTGCTTGCGTATCCTGAATTTGCGGCCGGCTAACTCCACCTCGGCTTCGCCGGCGGACTCGATGCCAGGCAAAGAGGAGACGAGCAACTGCTTGACATGGCCGGGCTCGAACGGCGCGCCGATGGTCACGACTGCTTTCGATTCTGGAATCTCGCCGGCTGCGGCGAGCACAGCGGCGCCGCCCAAGCTGTGGCCGATCAGCAATTTCGGCGCTTCGTGGTGCTCCCGCAGCCAGGCAGCGGCGGCAACCAGATCCGCGATGTTGGATGAGAAATTGGTGTTGGCGAAATCACCTTCGCTGCCGCCGAGGCCGGTGAAGTCGAAGCGCAGCACTGCAAAGCCGCGCGCGGTGAGCGCCGTGCTGATGCGGGAAGCCGCCAGCGTGTCCTTAGAGCAGGTAAAGCAGTGCGCGAACAGCGCGTAGGCAATGGGTGTGCCCGGCGGGGAATCGAGCCGGGCGGCGAGCTGGCCGCCGAGCGAGCCAGGGAAGCGGACCATGCCGCGGTTTTCTTCCATGGAATCCTCCGATGACTGCGGACGATAGTAGCACGCAAGGCACGGCACATCCGGCGGGAACCAATACCCGGCTCGGGATTCTGATCGACGAATGATACTATTCGCGCTGTTCCGGCCTGGCGCATGCAACGATACCGCAGGATAAGACCTATGAATTGTTTGTCGCGCAGGACCGGCCAGGTGCTGCTTGCGGCCGCCGGTTTCTGGCTTGTCGCCGGCGAAGCGGCAGCCCAGGCGTATCCGTCCCGCCCCGTGCGCCTGGTCATTCCGTTTTCGGCCGGCGGCGCGGCCGACGTTCCTGGCCGCATCGTGGCCCAGCGCCTGTCCGACACACTGGGACAGCAGGTCATCATCGAAAACCGGCCGGGCGCGGGTTCGACTATCGGCGCCGAAGCGGCGGCGAAGGCGCCGCCCGACGGCTATACGCTGTTCATGATCAGCAACACGCACTTCGTGAGCGCTGCGCTCCACAAAAAGCTGAATTACGATGCGCTCAACGACTACACACCGGTGACCCAGATCACGAGCGCGCCCAACATCCTGGTCGTGCATCCGTCGCTCCCGGCGAAAAACATCAAGGAACTCGTTGCGCTGGCGAAGGCGCGGCCCGGGCAGATCGATTACGCTTCCTCGGGCAACGGCAGCACGCAGCACCTGACGGGCGCGCTGTTCTGCTCGATGGCGGGCATACGCATGACGCATATCCCTTACCGCGGCAGCGGCCCGGTGACGGCGGACCTGCTGGGCGGGCAGGTGCAGGTGGCGTTTCCCGGCATCGCCGGCATGCTGCCGCACATCAAGTCCGGCAGGCTGCGGGCCCTCGGCGTGACCGGCACCAAGCGCTCGCCCGAGCTGCCCAGCGTGCCGACGATCGCGGAAGCGGGCGTGAAAGGCTACGAGATGGTGGCGTGGTTCGGGATCTCCGGCCAGAAAGCGCTGCCGCGCGACATCCAGATGAAGCTGCATGGCGAATTGCTGCGCATCCTCAAGACTCCCGAGATGCAGAAAAGCCTGACCTCCGTGGGCCAGGAGCCAGCGTGGCAGGAAACGCCCGAACGTTTTTTTGATTTCCTGAAAGTAGAATTTGCCAAGTGGGCAAAGGTGGTCAGGGACAGCGGCGCGCAGCTCGAATAGTCATCAAACCTGGAATCCAAGAGGAGGATGGAATGAAACGCAGTTCACTACGCTGGAAGACGGGGCTGGCGATATGGTTGTTGTTCGCGGCCGCCGCGGCTCCCGCCGCGCAGGGATATCCCGAGCGGCCGGTGCGCCTGATCGTGCCTTATTCCGCCGGCGGCGCGACCGATATCGTTGCGCGTATCCTGGCTCAGAAACTGCCAGAGTTCCTGGGCCAGCAGGTCGTGGTCGACAACCGTCCCGGCGCCGGCGGTCTCATCGGCACGGACACGGTCGCCAAGGCGTCTCCGGACGGATACACGCTGCTCACGACGTCCACGCCTCACGTCATCCTTCCGCACCTGCACAAGAAGATACCGTTCGACGCATTGAAGGATTTCGCGCCGATCATGCAGTTCGGGGACGCGCCTTACGCACTGACCATCCATCCTTCGCTCGGCGTCACCACGGTGAAGGAGCTCATTGCGCTGGCGCAGAAGCAGCCGGGCGTCATCAACTATGCCTCTTCCGGCAATGGCGGCGCGCAGCACATGTTCGCGGCGCTGTTCGCGTCGATGGCCAAGATCAATATGGTGCACATCCACTACAAGGGCAGCGGGCCGGCGCGCGCCGACCTGCTCGGCGGGCAGGTCAAGGTCGGCATGCTAGGCATCGCGAGCGTGCTTGCCAACCACAAGGCCGGACAGGTGCGCATCCTGGCGGTGAGCAGCGCCAAGCGCGCCCACGAGATCCCGGACATTCCCAGCATCTCGGAGACAATCAAGGGCTACGATGCGTCGTTGTGGCAGGGGCTGGCTGCGCCGCGCGGCACGCCGCCGGCGGTAATCGAGCGAATCCAGCGCGACGTGAGAAAGGCGCTCGCGTCGGCCGACATCAGGATGGCATTCGACCGGTCGGGAACCTACATCGTTGCCACCAACCCGAAAGCGCTCGGCGACTTGATGAAAACTGACTTCGACAAGTGGGGCAGGGTCGCGAAGGAGATCGGCCTGCAGGTGGACTAGCCGCTGTTCGCGATTGCCCGGAAACGCCGGCCGCCGCGCCGGCGTTTTTATTTGGACGCGTGAATCCTGAATGAGCGCTTGTCCTGCTCGTCGAGCTGGGCGATCAGGCCGGTTTCCCACGCCAGGTACTGCCGCATCGCTTCCTTGTTGCCGGCGTGGCGATCGTGGACGAAGAAGAGATGATCGAGGCAATCGCGGTCGGTCGGTACTTCGGGGGAGGCCTCGGTCGCGTAGCCAGCCGCCGTCCAGGCGGCCAGGCCGCCGTCGAGCAGCCGTACGTCCCGCGCGCCGGCATCGAGGATTTCGGTGGCCGCCAGCCTTGCTACGTCGGCGTCCCCCGATACGAGTACGATCGTTCCCTTGACGTTGCGCGTGTCCGCAGCGAGGCGGGGCCGTATGCTCCAGCGGCTGCCGGGAATGTGGGCCTTGCGGTGAGCGAGGCTGCCTTCCAGGTCGAGCACGCTGCAGCCGTCCGAATCGAGTATCTTCTTGAGGTCCGCGGCCGATATCCTGGCTAGGTCGGGCAAGGCGGCTTTCGCTGGAGGCTTGCTCTCAAGCCTGGCTTTCACGCCTCCTTCCAGCACGCAAGCGTCGCAACCGAGCTGCTTCAGCCAGCTGGCGACGACCGGCGCGCGCACGTTTTCTCCACCGTCGATCAGCACGATTCGAGAATTGCGGACGCCGACCCATTGGTCGGTGGCCTGTATCAGCTGGCCGCCCGGCGCGTGAACGGCGCCGCGGATGGATCCCGCAGCGAATTCCTCGGGCGTGCGCACGTCGCACAGATAGGTGGTGCGATCGGGTTCGTCAAGCCATGCGTTGACCTGGCGGGTGGCTACAGTCCGGATGGCAAAGCGCTCGATCAGCTTCTTCGCGGAAGCCTGCAGGCCGGGAAGGGTGGCTTCGTCTATGCGCTCCTGGTAGCGCCGCGTGCTGCCGTGCTCGAGCTTGAAATCAGCCAGATACCAACCCTGCGTGCCATTCTCCAGCGCGTAGACCGGATTCGGCACGCCGAAGTTGATCAGCGTCTGCGCGCCAAGTATGGAGCGCGTGCGGCCGGCGCAGTTGACGATGATCGGCGTCTTCGGGTTTTTCACCAGGGCCGGCAGGCGCAGCGGCAGCTCGGCGTTGGGCACGCAGGTCGAGCCGGGGATGGTCATCTTGTGATGCTCGTGCAGCGGGCGACCGTCGAGCAGCATGTAGTCCTCGCCCGCCTCTTTCATGCGGGCTAGCTCGCGCACGGTGACGCGCGGCGTGCCGTACTCGTGCTCCACCAGCTCACCGAATAGCTTGCTTGGAACATTGACGCCTTTGAACAGAGCATAGCCCGCGGCTGACCAGGCGCGATTGCCGCCGTCGAGAACCGACACGTCGGTGTAACCGGTGGCAGCGAGACGGCGCAGGGCCATTTGTGCAATGCCCGCGGCACCGTCGTCGCACAGAACGATGCGCGCCGACGCTCGGGGCACCAGCACGCCCACATCGAGTTCCAGGCGGCTGTACGGGAGGGGGGTGGCGAACAACAGGTGCGATTCGCCGAACTGCCCGGCCTCACGCACGTCGAGCAGTGCGATCTCACCGCCGTCGTGCAGCATGCTCTTGAGCTGGCGGGGAGAGCAGGTCTTCATGCGTTGCGGCGGGTGGCGGGATCAAGAGGTGAAACTGTGACGAGGCGATGCAGTGATGCGGTTCATCACTTGTTCACGCCGTCACTTCATCGCTTCTTGTTACTTATGGGGCTCGCGCTTGGCGGGTGGGCCGCCTAACAGCGCAGCGGTCGGACGTGCAGGTCCTCTGCGTATGGCCGGCGCGGCGTCCGGGCGCACCGGCACGCCCGATGACGCGGGTTCGTATGGTTTGGTGTAATCGAACCCCGATTGTGCAGGCCGCGGCGTGGTGGGTTGAGGCTTGTGGCTGGGACGCTCCGCTCCACGCTCGTGGCCTGGACGCACTTTGCCGCGCTCGTGCCTGGGCTCGCGCGAACGGTGCGCGGGCCGGTCTTCGGCAGGAACCTCGGGCGTGGATGCCCTCGCCAGCTTGCGCTTGAGCATGTGCTCGATATCTTCCAGGAATTTCGTCTCTTCCGGACTGACCAGGGAAATCGCCTCGCCCTGCAACCCGGCGCGGCCGGTGCGGCCGATGCGGTGCACGTAATCTTCCGGGGTGTGCGGCAACTCATAGTTGACCACGAACGGCAGCTCTTCGATGTCGAGCCCGCGGGCCGCGATGTCGGTCGCGACCAGCACCGGCACTTTACCCTGCTTGAATTCCTCGAGCGCCTGCATGCGCTCGGTCTGGGTGCGGTCACTGTGGATTTCCTTCGCGACGATCCCGTCCTGTTGAAGCTGGCGGGCGAGGCGGTTTGCATCGCGTTTCATCCGGACGAAGACCAGTACCTGCCGCATGTCGCGCGAACGGATAAGACGGACCAGCAGCGCGCGCTTCTTCAACAGCGGCACGAGATGGACCTGGTGCGTGACGAGATCGGGCGGTGCGTTGCGCGGGGCGACTTCGATCGTCACCGGCGAGCGCAGCAATTCTTTCGCGAGCCTGCGCACTTCGTCGGGGAAGGTGGCGGAAAACAGCAGATTCTGGCGTTGCTTCGGCAGCACGGCGAGGATGCGCTTGATGTCCGGTATGAAACCCATGTCGAGCATGCGGTCGGCTTCGTCGAGCACGAGGATTTCCACGCGTGACAGGTTGACGCTCTTCTGGTGCAGGTGATCGAGCAGGCGGCCGGGCGTTGCGACGAGAATCTCTACGCCGCCATGCAGCGCCTTCATCTGCGGGCCGATGTCCACGCCGCCGTACACCACCGTCACGCGCAGGGGAATGTATTTGCTGTAGGCGCGGACGCTCTCTTCGATCTGGGCCGCGAGCTCGCGCGTGGGCGTGAGTATCAGGGCACGTGTCGGGTGCCGGGCCGGCGAAAGGCTGGTGCTGGCCTGCGGCGCGAACAACTGGAGTATGGGAAGCGTAAAGCCCGCCGTCTTGCCGGTCCCGGTCTGGGCGGCGCCCATGACATCCCGCCGTTGCAGGACGAGCGGGATCGCCTTGACCTGGATCGGCGTCGGCTCAAGATAGCCCTGGTCGGCAACCGCACGCGTGAGCTCGGGAATCAGGCCCAGGGCGGAGAAGGATGGCTTAGCGTCGCCGGATGCATCCGGCAGCGGGGAGGCGGGGACGTCTTGAACCAATGTCACAGTGGCCGACAATGGCCTCTCGAGCGAAATGAATGACTATGCACGGGGCGGGATTATACCTTGCTGCGCTGCGGCGCACTACGGCATACCGCGTGGGTGGGGGCGTCGGTTAATAGGCGCAAACCCCTGAAACTGCCACAAATTCAAAAATCTGGTAAATTTCCCTCCTGTAACGATAGCCGGACCCAAGGAACGATCGAGGACATGAACATCGTCGCCGAACAACAAGCCGCGCAGCGCGGCGGCTACCCGCTGATCCTGACGCTTGACACGCACGGCGTGCCGCACCGCTGGATCAGCTGGCAGCACGCCTGCTACTACTACTCCAAGGACCAGGTTGCCTGGACGACGGGGGCCCATGCGTTCACTGTCTACGGCGGCATGAACCGCATCACCTGCGCGCGCTCCAGCATTACGGCCTCCAGCATCATCGCCATCAAGGGCAAGGCGATGGCACTGAAGGCTTTCGGCCAGGTGCCGCCACTCAACAACCGCGAGCTGTTCCACCGCGACCGCCAGATCTGCGCCTACTGCGCCCGCCTGTTCCCGGTCTCGCGGCTGACGCGCGATCACGTGACGCCGTTCTCGCGAGGTGGCAAGGACAGCTGGATGAACACGGTGACGGCCTGCCGCGCCTGCAACGAGCACAAGGGCAACTGCACGCCGGAACAGGCCGGGATGGAGCTGATCTACCTTCCGTACGTGCCGAACCGCGCCGAATACCTGATCCTCACCAATCGCCGCATCCTCGCCGACCAGATGGAATTCCTGGCGCAGCACGTACCCGCGCAAAGCCGCCTGCGCCAGAAGGTCGCGTAGCACTTCGAGCGGTCTGAGCCTGGCCCGTATATTCGGGTTTTGCTGCTGGCTGAAGGTCCGGCCGTTTATTTCTTCTTTCGCATCGCATCGGCCAGGGCGTACAGCTGCTGGGCGGCGAGTTCCTGCCCGGTCTTCGGCTTGAAGATCAACCAGAACACTGCGCCGTTTACGAGGATGAAGATCATCTCGATGTAGAGCAGGGTGGTGACGATGACGTGGCTGGGCTTCTGGCTGAAGATGAAGTAGAAACCTTCGAAGGTCGGGAGCGTGGCGTTGGTCAAGGCGAACACCGATTCGAACGGCGGGAACAGCAGCATGAGGACGAGATTGACGCCGGTGAATATAAGCGTCGTGTTCTGGAAGCTAAGCCTGCGCTTCGGTGTGGCGCTGTCCCGCAGCAGCAGCCAGACGATGCAGGCATTGATCAGCACTACTGTCGCTTCCAGCGTCAGCACGGCGGTATTGATCTTGCTATAGGGTGGCGCGGCGAGCGCAAAGTTGAATCCGGCGAACACCGGCACCCTGGAGCTGGCGATCGAGTACTGGTCGTAAGGCGGGAACAGCAGGATCAGGAGCAGGTTGGCCGCCGCGAGCCCCAAGGCGATTATCTGGTTCCGATTCAAGTCACCTCCGAGCCGCGCTGATGGCTCCGATTATATCGAACTGGCCAATATCGCGCCGACGGGACGGATGCGGGACTATCGGCAATATGGCGTTGCGAGCGCCTGCAACACATCGCCGGATCGCTCGTTCTGCACGAAAGCCGCGACGTTCAGGTCGGCTGGCTTCCAGCGGAAATCGAATTTGAAGCGGTGACCGAGAATAATCAATACTGAGAAACATTGGCACAATTTTTCTCCATCCATCCCGAAAACCCGCAGCCGCGCCTCGTACAGCGCGCGGTCGAAATCGTGCGGGCGGGTGGGGTCATCGTCTATCCGACCGACTCTTGCTACGCGCTCGGTTGCCGCATCGGAGACAAGACGGCGATGGAGCGTATGCGCGCCATTCGCAACGTTGACGAGCGCCACCATTTCGCGCTGGTCTGCCGCGATCTCGCGGAGATCGGGACCTACGCCAGGGTGGACAATCAACAGTTCCGGCTCCTGAAAAGTGCCACCCCCGGCAGCTACACCTTCATCCTGAGGGCGACGCGGGAGTTGCCGAAACGGCTGCTGCACCCGAGTCGCCGGACGATAGGGTTGCGTGTGCCGGATCATCGCGTGGTGCAGGCGCTGCTGGCCGAGTTGGGCGAGCCGCTGCTGAGTTCGACGCTGACGCTGCCCGGGGACGAGCTGCCGCTCAACGACGCGCAGGAGATCCGCGACCGCCTGGAGCACCAGGTCGATCTGATTCTCGACTGCGGCTCGTGCGGCATAACGCCGACGACGGTCGTGGATCTCACCGGGGAATTCCCGGTGATCACGCGCCAGGGTAAGGGGGGCGTCGCGCCTTTCGGGCTGCGAGCGTGAGCGCGGCGCGTCCGGGACGCGGGGCGCAACCTGCTAGAATTGGACAACAATATGTTCGTCAACCGCGTACTTTCCGGCATGCGCCCGACCGGGGCGCTGCATCTGGGCCACTACCACGGCGTTCTCAAGAACTGGATCCGGCTGCAGCACGAGTTCGAGTGCCTGTACTTCGTCGCCGACTGGCACGCGCTCACCACTCACTACGACACGCCCGATGTCATCGAGCAGCACGTGTGGGACATGGTGATCGACTGGCTGGCGGCGGGCGTGGACCCGGCGCAGGCGACGCTGTTCATCCAGTCGCGCGTGCCGGAGCACGCCGAGCTGCACCTGCTGTTGTCCATGGTCACGCCGCTCGGATGGCTCGAGCGCGTCCCGAGCTACAAGGACCAGCAGGAAAAGCTCGCCGACAAGGACCTCGCCACCTACGGGTTCCTGGGCTACCCCCTGCTCCAGAGCGCCGACATCCTGATCTACCGCGCCAACCAGGTCCCGGTGGGCGAGGACCAGGTGCCCCACGTCGAGTTCACGCGCGAGGTCGCGCGGCGCTTCAACCATGTTTTCGGGCGGGAAGAGGGCTTCGAGCAGAAGGCCGAAGCCGCGATCAAGAAGCTGGGTGCCAAGCGCGCCCGGCTCTATCGCCAGCTGCGCACCAAATTCCTCGAAAAGGGTGATTCGGAGGCGCTCGCCGCGGCGCGCACGCTGGTGGACGAGGCGCAAAACCTGCGCATGGGCGACCGCGAACGGCTGTTCGGCTATATCGAGGGCGGCGGCAAGGTGGTTCTGATCGAGCCGCAGGCGCTGCTCACGGAAGCCTCCAAGATGCCGGGGCTCGACGGGCAGAAGATGTCCAAGTCCTATGGCAACACCATTGGCCTGCGCGAGGATGCCGACAGCATCACCAAGAAGATACGGACCATGCCCACCGATCCGGCGCGGGTGAAGCGTTCGGATCCAGGTGATCCCGCCAAGTGTCCGGTCTGGCAGCTCCACCTCGTGTATTCGGATGACAAGCGCAGGCAGTGGGTGCAGGAGGGCTGCCGCAGCGCCGGTATCGGCTGCCTGGAGTGCAAGCAGCCGGTCATCGATGCCGTGATCGAGGAGCTGAAGCCGATCCGGGAGCGGGCCGCGCAGTATCTGGAGGACCCGACGCTGGTGCGATCGATCATAGCCGATGGCTGCGAGAAGGCGCGCAAGCTGGCGCACGAAACGCTGCGCGAGGTCAGGCAGGCGATGGGACTCGATTATTCCTAGGGGCCGTTTCACAGCCTTTGAAATGGCCTACCGATGCAGGAAAGTATGAGGGGGCATTTCCTCTCAAAAGTTTTTGAAGCTGCTCTCCGATGATGGGGGGTATGAGGGGAGACATCCCCTCAAATTCTTTGAAAAAAGTGGGTTTCGCGGCGGTTTCCCTGTAGAATGTGCGAATGCCTCCGTCGCTATTGCAGGACGGTGGCCGCGAGGCCGCTGAACTGCGTGAACTGACCGGCAGATTGTTTCCGCCGGCAGGCAGCTTCCCCCCAAAATTTACGCAAGCCCCGGTAGACGTGCGCGTGCAACGTCAGGGCCGCCCCCATGACTGAATCCATCGCGGCCAGTCGGATCGCCATGGTCTACGGGCAGCCCGTGCTCGAGGTCCCGCACGACCTCTACATCCCGCCCGATGCGCTGGAGGTATTCCTGGAGCAGTTCGAGGGGCCACTCGACCTGCTGCTCTACCTCATCCGCAAGGAGAATATCAACGTCCTCGACATCCCGATGGCGCGGCTCACCGCCCAGTACCTCGAGTATGTCGAGATAATGCGCACCCGCTCGCTCGAGCTGGCGGCGGAGTACCTCCTGATGGCGGCGATGCTGATCGAGATCAAGTCGCGGATGCTGCTGCCGCGTCCGGCGCTGGGCGAGACCGAGGAGGATCCGCGCGCGGAGCTGGTGCGGCGACTGATCGAATACGAGCAGATGAAGCTCGCGGCCCTGCGCCTGAACGAGCTGCCCCAGGCAGGGCGCGATTTCTCGCTGGTGCAGGTGTTGTTCGAGGAAACGATCGCCGAAAGGCTGCCGGGAGTAAATGCCGAGGACCTGAGGACGGCCTGGCTCACGCTGCTGACGCGCGCGTCAATGAACCGCCATCATCGCATCACACGCGAGCAACTCTCGGTGCGCGACCACATGACCCGCATTCTGCGCCGCCTGCAGGAGGCGCGTTACGTCGAGTTCCTGGAGCTGTTCGACCCGGTGCAAGGGATCGCCGTGCTGGTGGTGACTTTTCTCGCAATACTGGAGCTCGCGCGCGAGAGCCTGATCGAAATCAGCCAGCAGGCTGCCTATGCGCCGATCTACATAAAACTGAAGGCCGGCCACCTCGCGGCCGTGGAATAACGGGAAACCCTGATGACTACGAGCCCTCTCGACCTGGAACACGTGAAGAAGGTGCTGGAAACGGCGCTGTTGGTGAGCCAGGAGCCGCTTCCGCTCGCGGAGCTGAAGAAGCTTTTCGACGAAGGGTTATCGAGCGACGTTCTGCGCCGCGTGCTCGACGGGTTGCGTCACGACTGGCAGGGCAGGGGCATCGAGCTCGCGCAGGTTGCCTCCGGCTGGCGTTTCCGGGCGCGTCCCGAGTACCAGCCGTTCCTCGACCGTCTGAACCCGCAAAAACCGCCGCGCTACTCGCGCGCGGTGCTGGAAACGCTCGCTATTATCGCCTACCGGCAACCGGTCACGCGCGGTGACATCGAGGAACTTCGCGGCGTCGTGGTGACCGCCAACATAATTCGCGCACTGGAAGCTCGCGGTTGGATCGAAGTGGTCGGGCACAAGGAAGTCCCGGGTCGCCCCGAATTACTCGCGACGACCAGGTCATTCCTGGATGATCTCAACGTGAGCTCGCTCGCGGAGTTGCCTCCGCTCGATGATCTCGGCTCGCTGGTGGAGCGGACGCCCGTGGCACTGCAGCCGCCGGTTGCTGATGCGCCGGCACCCGAGATGGTCGAACAGCCGCGCCGTGCCGCGGCCTAACGCCGCGACGGCCAAGATGGGAACGGGGGATTTGCCTCTCGTTCACCCTTATATCAGTCGGAAACCAGGTCGGGGCAGGAACGAGAAATGCGCCCCTCATCAGGGGCCGGCGGGTTCGAGGCGTGCCAGCACTCCGTTCGATTCGTCCGTGAGGAGGTACAGATAGCCGTCCGGCCCAATGCGCACGTCGCGGATGCGGCCAAGGGTGTTCTTCAGCATCCGTTCTTCCCCCACCACTTTTTCACCGTCGAGCTTCAGCCGGACGAGCATCTGGTCGCGCAGTGCGCCGACGAACAGGTCGCCACGCCAGGCGGGGAACTTGTTCCCCATGTAGAACGCCATGCCGGAAGGCGCGATCGAGGGCACCCAGTAATGTAGCGGCTGCACCATGCCAGGCTTGTGCGTGCCCTCTCCGATTCTCGTGCCGGTGACGTACTGGACGCCGTAGGTGATGATCGGCCAGCCATAGTTGACGCCCGCCCGGATCACATTGATCTCGTCGCCGCCCTGAGGCCCATGCTCGTGCGTCCACAATATTCCGGTCTGCGGGTGCAATGCCGCGCCTTGCATGTTGCGATTTCCGAGCGTGTACTTTTCCGGCTTCCAGCCCGGTTTCCCGACGAAAGGATTGTCCTGTGGCACCCGCCCGTCATCATGGAGCCGGATCACCGACCCCGCGTGATCGTCGGATTTTTGTGCGCGTTGTTGCTCGCCCCGGTCACCGAGGGTGATGTAGAGATATCCCTCCCGATCGAACACCAGTCTGGAACCGAAGTGGCGGCCGGTGCTGCCCCTGGGATGCTGGCGGAACAGCACCTCCAGGTTCTCGAGACGATCGCCACTGAGCCGGCCGCGGGCGATCTCGGTGCCGACGCCGCCGTCTCCGCGCGCGCTATATGACAGGTAGACGAGACCATTTTGCGGGAAGCGCGGGTGCAGCGCGACATCGAGCAACCCGCCCTGGCCATGGGCCGCGATCTGCGGCAGACCCCATACGGCTTGAGGGGCGAGCTTGCCGTCCTTTCCAACGATCCGGAGCCTGCCCGGACGTTCCGTTATTAGCATCCGGCTGTCAGGCAGGAATGCGAGTCCCCACGGGTATTCGAGCCCCTCGACCACCTTTACCACGCGGACCGAGTGTTCTTGCGTCTTGATCGTTTGACTCTGACCGAATGCCGGGAACACGGCAAGCGTAGCCCCGATAGTCGCGGCCGCTAGCACTGGGACTACGGAACTGCGCGCCAGGTGAATCACTGGCGCTAACCCCGTCAGACATTTATCAATTTGCCATCGCATTTGTCAGTGTGTATGGAGGTAGGCATTCCGACGACCTCGGTTGAGAAGATTTCTTGTTTATAGGCAAGAGGTTAGCACGAGCGCGAGGCGGAATACGGGTGAACTATTGAACAATAGGGCAAGAATCTGCATTGCGTTCCCGCGCGAGGTACCGAAAATGGTGTAACTAGCGGGGCTAGCATGAAAAAAACGGTGTGCTATGATTCGGCCACTCACGATTTCCCGCTATTGGAAACGCCGGATAACAAGAAACCCCTCGGAGGACCCGGCAGCAGCGGTTTTTTCGGGTTCCTGAAGGAGGGGTTTCTGCTCAAGGCGTTCCTACAACGCGGTCCAGTATTGCTGCCGGGGTTGGCAGGATGGTTGTTGCTTGCTATGGCCGTGCCTGGTGCCCATGGTAAGGATCCCTTGCACAGCAGGGACCCCTACAATACTGAACGCTACGTATCTCCCGCTCCTCATCTGATGTGGGAGTCTTCCATCGCGCTGCCTGAAGTGAAGGAGCCGCAACGCGCCCGCCTGCCGGCGTCTACGCAGCCGTTGTCGCTGCCGCAGCTGACTGAAATGGCGCTGCAGAACAACCCCAAGACTCGGCAGGCCTGGTTTGCCGCGCGGGCGGCTGCGGCAGGTGTCGGCATAGAGCGGGCGGACGATTTGCCCTCGATCACGGGCTTTTATGGCATCAGCCGCGCTCAGACGGTTTCCGGCACGAGCGGCGATGAAGTCCCTTGGCAGACGCGATTCGGTCCGTCGATCAGTCTGAGCTATGTACTTTTCGATTTTGGCGCCGGGGACAGCGCGACCGAGGCCGCGGAATACCGCTCGTTGGCGGCCACCCTGGCACAAAACCGCGTGCTTCAGGACATCGTATTCCAAGTCGAGCAGGTCTACTACTTGTATATCGGCATTGACGCGCTGGTACGCGTCAACGAATTGACGCTCAAGAATACACTGACGGCTTACGATGCGGCGCAGAGGCGCCGGGAATCGGGCTTGGCCACGGTGGCCGATGTTTACCGCACGGAAACGCAAGTGGCCCAGGCGCAATTGAACCTGACCCGAAGCCGCGGGGAGTTCGAAAAAGCCCGTGGCCAGCTCTCGATTGCGGTGGGATTGCCGGTGAACGACAACCTGAGGGTGCAGACATTCTCCGGCTTGCCGCAAGTGCGGGAAATCACGACTTCGCTGGACAGTTTGCTGGATCGGGCGAAAAACAACCGCCCTGATCTTGTGGCGGCAGAAGCACAGGCGCGTTCCGCGCACGCTTCCGCCAAAGCGGCGTCCAGGGCAGGCCTGCCTTCCGTCGAGATCTCGGCCCTGGGCGGGCACGTTGTATTCGGCGACAACCGGACCTCGGTCAGCAATTACGCCGTGGGACTGAATGTGCGAATACCCCTATTCACCGGGTTCCGCGACACCTATCGAGTGCGGCAGGCCGAGGCGCAGGCGGCGCAGGCCGAGGCAGCGCGGGATAACCTGTACCAGCAAACCGAGCTGGACGTATGGCAGTCGTATTACGACCTCCAGACTGCGGGCGGCGCCATCAAGAGCACAGATTCGCAGGTGAAATCTGCCGAGCAGACCGCGCAGGCGACGCTCGCGCGCTACCAGGCGGGTTTTGGCAGCATTCTTGACCTGACCACGGCGCAACTTGACGAGTCGAACGCGCGCGTTCAGCAAATACAATCGTATCTCAACTGGTTCACCGCGCTGGCGCGGTTAAATTTTTCAATTGGCGTGAGCGACATCATGACACCCGCGAGTGTAAGAAAATGAAGCGTCTGACGATGACTGTGGTTTTTTCGGTGCTCGGCGCCTTGGTGCTGGGCGGCTATTGGTATTGGCAGCAGCCGGCAGGTGCGGGAATCGATAAAGCAGCCGCGAAACCGGGCAAAGGCACAGGCAAGCGCGGTGGCGGCCCGGTATCTGTCGTCACGGTGACCGCGACACGACAACCCATGCCAGTCATCATCGACGCGGTCGGCACCGTGGAATCGGAGCACAGCGTTGCAATCCGACCACAGATAAACGGTGTGCTCGAGACCGTCCTGTTCAAGGAAGGTGATCCCGTGAAGCAGGGGCAGGTTTTGTTTCGCATCGACGCCCGCCCAGTGGTGGCAAGCCTGGAACAGGCACGGGCGGCACTTGCCCGCGACCAGGCCCAGCTCCAGCAAGCCCAGGCGCAGGAAGAGCGCTTGAGGCCGCTGGCGGAGAAGGATTACATCACCAAGAACGAGTACGAGGTCGCGCTCACGCAGAGCAAATCCCTCCAGGCTACTGTCGAGTCCAATCGCGCGGCACTGGAGCAGGCCAAATTGCAGTTGTCTTACGCAACAATTACTTCGCCGATCAACGGCCGCACGGGCAGCCTGAGCGTCAGGTCCGGCAATCTGGTCAGCGCGGGTACGGGAGGGGCGCCTCTGGTCGTGATCAACAGCACCCAACCCATATTGGTGTCGCTGAGCGTCCCACAGCGTTACCTTGAAGATGTCAGGCATGCCTGGGGCGACGGAGTGGTCAGGATAAGGATCAGTCACAATGCCAACACCCCATCGGTGGCGGAAGGCTTGCTGGTTTTCATAGACAACTCAGTCAATCAGCAAACCGGCACGATCGTGCTGAAGGCGCGTGTGAAGAACGAGAAGGAGCAGTTGTGGCCCGGCCAGTTCGTCGCGGCGCGTATCGTTCTCAAAGTTGAACAGGAGGCTCTGGTGTTGCCGGAGTCCGCTGTGCAGCCTGGGCAGGACGGTTCTTTCGTTTACATTTCAAAAGAAGGGCGGGCGCAGATCCAGAACGTGCAGGTAGATCGCCAGGTCGATGAATTAGTGGTTATTTCAAAGGGTCTCAGCGGAGGTGAAGAGGTGATCAAGGACGTGCCGCCCACGCTGGCTAACGGCTCGGCGATCACGCTCGTGGGCGCTGACGGCAAGGGCGGGAAGGGCGGAGGCGAGGGCAAAGGAAAGGGCAAGGGGAAGAGCGGCAAGGACAAGGACTCCCCGGTGAAAGGCGAGCCGACGAGCAAGGTGTCCGCGACCAAGGAAGCATTGAGCAAGGGGGCGCAGCCATGAACGTGTCTCGCATCTTCATCGAACGGCCCGTTGCAACCAGCGTGTTGTTCGTGTCGATATTGTTTTTTGGCTGGCTCGGGTTCAAGTCACTGCCGGTAAACGATCTTCCCAACGTCGACTTTCCCACGATCACGGTAACCGCCCGCCTGCCCGGGGCAAGCCCCGAGATCATGGCCAATACCGTGGCGCTGCCGCTCGAGCGGGAGTTCAGCCGCATCTCCGGCATCGACGAGATGACCTCGTCATCCACCAGCGGAAATACGCGCATCACGCTCACTTTTTCTCTGAAACGGGATATCGATGCTGCCGCCCAGGACGTGCAGACAGCCATATCTCAGGCAATCCGGCGTCTGCCGGGAGATATGCCAGAGCCGCCGACGCTGCGCAAGCTCAATCCCGCCGACGCGCCGGTGCTGATACTCGCGGTCGCGGCGAAAAATACGCCGATGCAGAAGCTGGACGAATTCGCCGACGCCCATATCGCGCAGCGCTTCTCCACCGTGAACGGTGTTGCGCAAGTGCAGGTCTTCGGTTCCCAGAAGTACGCGGTGCGCCTGTTTGTCGATCCCAATGCGCTTTCCAGACGGGGATTGGGCCTGGACAAGGTGGTCAGCGCGATTCAGGGGGCCAACTCCAATCTTCCGTCTGGATCGCTGCAGGGCAAGGCCCGGACATACACTGTCAGGTCCGATGGCAAGCTCGAGAAGGCTTCCGATTTCAATTCGCTGATCATTGCGTATAAAGATGGTATGCCGGTGCGATTCTCCGACATTGGCCGTGCGGAGGATGGCGTAGAGAACGAGAAGATCCGGAGCTGGCACAACGGCGAGCGCGCACTGATCCTCGCTATCTACCGACAACCAGGTTCCAATACGGTGGAAGTGGTGAGCGAATTGCGCCAATTGCTGCCGGAAATCGAACGAGAGATGCCGTCCGGAGCGACGCTCAACATTCTGGTCGACCGTTCCGAGTTCATCCGCGACTCGATTCACGAGGTGAATTTCACTCTGGTACTGTCGATCCTGCTGGTGATCGGCGTCATACTGGCATTCCTGCGCAATGTCCGCGCTACGATGGTTACTGCGTTGATCCTCCCCGCCTCGGTGCTGGGGACCTTCGCGGTGATGAGCTTGTTGGGCTATAGCCTGAATAACCTTTCGCTGATGGCAATTACCCTGGCTGTCGGGTTCGTGGTCGACGATGCCATCGTGGTGCTGGAGAACATCACGCGCCACATGGAGATGGGCAAGGATCGTCTCACAGCTTCCCGTGACGGGGCGAAAGAGATCGGCTACACGGTCGTGACCATGACCGTTTCGCTTTCAGCGGTGTTTCTGCCTATCCTGTTCATGGAGGGGATGGTCGGCAGGTTGTTCCGTGAGTTCGCCGTCACGGTCGGCATCGCCGTGCTGATCTCGGGTGTGGTTTCCCTGACGATCACGCCCATGCTGTGCAGCCTCATGCTGAAGCCAGATCACGTGCATGGACGCCTTTTCAACTGGTCCGAACGGATTTTCAACGCAGCCCGGGACGGTTATGGAACCACGCTGCGCTGGACACTTCAGCACTTGGGAATGGTGCTCATTGGCTCGGTCGTGATTTTCCTCGCCATGCTCATTTTGTACGGCGTTGTATCCAAGGGATTTATTCCTCGGCAGGACACCGGTGTCATCAACGGAAATACGCGGGCGCGCGAGGGCATTACCTTCGACGAGATGATCCGTCATCAGCAGGCCATTGCCGCCATTATTCAGAGCAATCCCAATGTGGAGTCCGTCATGTCCACCGCAGGGCAGGGTACGGGTGGCGTACTGGGAGACAACGTTGGTCGTTACATCATCAGGCTTAAACCCCTCAGCGAGCGCAAGGCGACCGCCGATCAGGTGATCCAGCAGATCCGGCGGGATGCCGCTGGAGTGCAGGGCGTTCGATTGTTTCTTTCCAATCCGCCTGCAATCCGGATCGGGGGCACGCTGTCCACTAGCGATTATATTTTTACTCTTACTGGCACTGAATTGAGGGCCCTCTACGGCCCGGGCCAGGAACTTGAGAACAGGCTGAAGGCGCTCCCCCTTTTGCAGGATGTTGCGAGCAACCTGGAGTTGCGGAACCCGGAAATCCAAATACGCATTCTTCGTGACCAGGCCTCCGCGCTTGGAATCAGTTCGCAACAGGTGGAACTGGCCCTTTTTAACGCATTTGGCGGGCGTCAGGTAAGCACGATTTATGGAGGTTCAGACCAGTACGACGTCAGGCTCGAACTCGACCGGCGCTATCAGGCCGATATCAACGCGATGGAGACTCTTTTCATCCAGAGTCCCGCCGGCGCCATGGTGCCGCTCAGCGCGGTGGCGCAGATTAAAAGCGGCGTAGGGCCTGTTTCTGTGGCGCACTTCGGCCAGCTTCCGACGGTAATGATCTCCTTCAACCTGGCACCAGGAGTTTCGATAGGTGAGGCGGTTGCCGTTGTCCAAGGCGTTGCTGACGAAATCACACTGCCAGGAACCGCGACATCCTTTACCGGAAGCGCCAAAGCTTTCCAGGAAGCGTTCCGCACGCTGCCTATGTTGATGCTGGTCACGATCATCTTGATTTACATGATTCTCGCGATTCTCTACGAGCACTATGGACATCCGTTCACGATTCTCACCGCGCTGCCGTTCGCGGGCTTTGGTGCACTTGCGACCCTGCTACTCTTCCGCGAAGAGCTTAATATTTTCAGTTTCGTGGGCATCATTCTGTTGATCGGTTTGGTCAAGAAGAACGGCATCATGATGATCGACTTCGCGCTGCAGATGCAGCGGGAGCGCAAGATGCCGCCGCCTGAGGCGATTGTCGAGGCGTGCTTGGTGAGATTTCGCCCGATCATGATGACGACCGGTGCAGCCATTTTTGCCACCTTGCCAATTGCGTTGGGGTATGGCGCAGGAGCAGAGACGCGCAGGCCGCTTGGTATTGCCGTCGTCGGTGGGTTGGTGTTCTCGCAGTTCCTCACGCTCTACGTCACCCCGGTGTTTTACGTTGCCATGGAGCGGCTGGTCGGCTATTTCCGGCGTTACCGTGCGGTAGAGGCCACGGGCCGTTAAGGATGGAACGGGAGGTAAATACCCCCTGTATTCGTTTATCTCCGGGTATTTGCCCGCCTGATATAGGTTATTGAGTATCTAGGCAAAAAGGTTTGACTCCACAGCCCACGACCGGCTATAATTCCAAGTCTAACTGGCGCGGGGTGGAGCAGTCTGGCAGCTCGTCGGGCTCATAACCCGAAGGTCATAGGTTCAAATCCTATCCCCGCTACCAAAACTTGGTGCTGCAGAATTTCTGCAGCAGCCTTTTAGAAGCTCTTTAACAATATACAGCCGATAAGTGTGGGCACTTGGTGTGCGTGGGGCACGCGCGTTCGCGCGCGGTATCTCAAGCAACAGAAGTGCTCGCACGACGTAACATATATACGTCAAGCGAGTTAATACTTTGCAGTGATTAAACTGAAGAGTTTGATCCTGGCTCAGATTGAACGCTGGCGGCATGCCTTACACATGCAAGTCGAGCGGC
>Ga0137465_1000333_pt1 | contig 24760 bp, 42 predicted proteins | sample EasRivERMGT828_2_FD_104906 | JGI IMG/M metagenome (GOLD analysis project Ga0137465, IMG submission 104906) | Soil microbial communities from meander-bound floodplain in the East River, Colorado, USA - East River MetaG ERMGT828_2 | ecosystem: Environmental > Terrestrial > Soil > Floodplain ... | reverse complement strand
CTCGCCTACATACTGAACGGCCGTTCAGGTGAGTGGGTGTGTGAGCGAGTGTGTGTTATTGTGGGCCGGCTGGGATATTCCCATGTGAATAGCGATGGCGCGCGGGGGAGGAAGGTGCTAGAGTATACGTACAGTGGTTGAGAGCTCTTTGAAGCTCTGTGGATATACTGACCAAGACATGAAAAACTACGACGTATACGAGAACGGTTGCCAGTTTGGGACAGTTGAGGCTCGCAGTATCGATTCCGCGATCAAAAAGATCGTGAAGGAGTACCCGCGGCGTGCGGCAGACTACAACCTCGACTCTGGCGAGACCTGCCATGTCGATTGGCTCGTCGCGCAGCGCGAGGACGAGAGCGACCGAGCTCTGCTCAGCGTGAGTGTCCCGGGCGTCGGGATGCGCGGGGTGGTGGATCGGGAATCGACCTGATGGGGCTTGCGTAGGGCCCTACGCCTGCTCCCCCAAAAAACGGCAGCGTTTTTGGGGCTGTGTCGATTTGTTGACGTAGTCCTTGATGGCCCCGCGGTGGTGAGACACCCGGAGCCGTGGCCGAACCGAAAAGGAGATTCCGACATGACTCAAATAGCACTCACAATTGAGGATCACCTCGACGCAGAGATAGAAAATGTGGTCCTCGAGCTCGAGGACCTTGAGGCGCGCTGGACGCGCGAGGGCATGCATGTGCCTGACGAAGAACGCACCAGGCTCGCCCAACTCCGCACTGAGCGCGCGAGGTTGGAAGCTGTGCGTGAGGCACTGTCGGAGGGCTACGAGGGCGAGGCTTGATGCCCGCGCCTAACCCCCTCAGCGCTGCCCTTAGCGCGGGAGAACCGCAGGCGCTAAGGCGCCTTCATCGAGCGGTCGTGCGCAATGGCGGGAACATCACGCACGCCGCGCGTGAGCTCGACCTGAGCTACCAGGCGCTCCGAAAAAAGGCCAAGAAGTTCGCAGAGACCATCGCGACTCAGTATATGACCCCTCGTCGCCCGCTCATGAAATGAATAATCTTCGACTTCCAAACGTCTATCTACTAGACGTTTGGTGTTCGGAGCTTATTCGCTTCGAGTGACTGGAGTTTTCGCGCCCCTGGAATATAGGGGTCCCTGAACAGGCTATAGGCCCCCACTAATGGGGACGTCCTATTCCACGATGGGTGTAAAGCGATTGTGAGCCGTAACGGGTTCTGCCGTAATTCTATTCACATGAGAATAAAGGAAGTTTGCATGGCAACTGCAAGAAAAGAAACTGTCGCGAAAGACCAGATTAGCTACATCCCCCTTTCCAGTATCGTAGCAAAGTTTGAGTGGAATGGGCGATATTTGGGTGGTGGTGACACACCCGCCTGGACCCTAGACTCGGGTTCCGAGGAAGAAGTCAACGATTTCACAGCGTTGAAAATGTCGATTGCTGACCGGGGACAAGATACTCCGGTCACGGTCCGGCCGAAAGGGCCCAAGTTCGAACTTGTCGAGGGATTTCGGCGCTTTCGAGCACTGGAAGAGCTTGCCAAGGAAAAAGGCGATAAAAATGCGGTAATCAAGGCTCTCGTACGAGAGTACGACGACCTTGAGGCTAGACTCGCGAATGCGCGAGCCAACACGGAACGCGATGGTTATCGCCCCGCAGATCTATGTTGGCTCGTTGGCCAGGTAGCGCTGGAATACTCTCGAAAAAAGGTGAAGGCGACTCAACAGGCACTTTCGTCGGATTTCGGCATTACTCAGCCCTACCTAGCAAAATTGCTAGGCATCTGTTCAGATCTTGACCCTCTCATTCTCGAGTCTTGGAGGCAGAGTTTTCGTGACATGGCGGTTACGTCCATTTACGAGATTTCCAGGCTAGCAAGAAACGAACAGAAAAAAGCATGGGAAAATCTGCAGCTGCAAAGTGCCAATCGTGCGCGGGTGTCAAAACCTCCAGTAGAACGGCTCTCTACCCTTGCCAAAGCGGAAGGGTTAAAGCTCGGGAAATTGGTTTTTTCTGAGCTACTCTTGCCGCCAGCCGGCGAGGAACTTGACTTCGTTTGCATCTTACCAGTGTTAGTTCCTCTGCCCAGGGGCAAAAAGGAGCTAAAGACACCCGAATTGCGCAAAGTGGTTAAGGCGTTTAAGGAAGCTTTTGTACTCGGTAATTCCCCTGCCGTAGCTGCCAACCCTCCTGGCTCGATCAGCGCAACGGAGCCCAGCTAGCCTTTTTGGAGGCTCAAAATGTGCGTACACAGCAAAATAGCAATCGACGGACCGCATGCGGGAGTTGATACTACTCTCTGGAGAGTCCTGTGTGTGTTGTGCGGCCATTGGTGGCTGCAAATAAAGTGTGAGTAGAAAAAGCCCCCTAGATTAAGTTCTAGGGGGCTTTTTCGCGTTCAGAGTCCCAATTATTCCTGTGTGAATAATTCGTTCGCTGGTACGTGAATTAGGCCTTCACTCGTCATTTGGAAGTAGCACTTTGCACGAGCCGCCCCGAATCGGTTTTTCATTACGTCAAGCAGTCGAACAGGTTCTTCATCGATTTCTAGTTCGGCCATTGGAAAGAAAGTCATTGTCGTATCTACTGCATGTTGAAGCGTGAGTCTTCCTGCAATTACGTCCGACTTCGTTACGTGTGAAATGATAATGAACGGACAGCCAAGGCTAACGGCGAATTCTTTTGATCGCTTACACACTTCTAATTGTAGAGCGTCGTCTTCTCCTACTAGCCCTTGCAGGGAGTCTATTATTACCATCTTAGGTTTTACCGGCCTGCTTTCGACGACTGCTACAATATTAGCTCCGGACAGGGCTGACACCATTCGTATGTTTTTTTGGTTTTTTATTCCAAGCCTGTTCGCTCTAGACTTGATTTCTGGAAGGGCTTCTTCCGCCGCTACATATATGACTTCACCGTCCGCTTGCGCGGCAATGGCTAGTACTAATGTAGACTTTCCGGCGCCCGGCGAGCCGCCGATAAGCGTAGCGCTAGTTCGTACGATTCCGAAATTATTGTCTTCTCCCCCAAAGCACATATCCCACGGTCCAGTCTTAACTCTATCATGTTCGGCCGATATAACGTCGCTAAGAGCAACGCTCATATCATTGTTAGTTTCGTCTTGTGTATTGATAGCTCCGCATCCTTTACATCGTAATTTGTTATATTCAAGTGTTTCGTTGCACCTATAACAGTTTGACATATTACTAACATATGCTATACTGTATATTGTAAGTGGTCAAGCTAGAGTGCGTTATTTTGGTAAGCGACCACTGACCATTTAACGCACTCTAGCGAGACCCTTATTCATACATGAATAACTGGAAAGGTGCGGCTTATGAGCGATGAATCAGAATTAGATGATCAAGCTAAAGAATTGCTTGAGCGGTTGGGCAAAGGAGAAAGTCATGTCCAAAATAACTATGGTTAGACAGTTCACGGTTGACCGTACTACCTGGGGCGTGGAAACCATGAGAAATGCGAACGGCCTTATGTGCTGTCTGGGTCATCATGCGCGCGCGTGTGGCGCAACTGACGATCTGATCGACTATATGGGCATGCCCGAGTATGTGGTTATCAATGCTCAGAATAATGAGTGGGAGGTAGATGAAGAGTATTTCAGGGTTTCTTCCTTTGCTCTGTTAAAAATAATTGCACATATAAATGACAGCAACGCGCCTCCGGCTGAAAAAGAGGTTCACCTGGTTAAGTTGTTTGCTAAGATTGGAATTGTCATTAGTTTCACTGGCGAATTTGGCCCGGGAAACCCTCATACTAATTTAAAAAGGTTATCGACTGACTAGTTTGCCGAGAAAGGGTAGCGACTTAGATTATTCACACATGAATAAATCCCAGCCGGGTATTTGGAAAGGATTGTTTATGAATGATGAAGCGGAATTAAGAGGCTCGCTCATGAAATATGAGTATATGGGCACGGTTTTCGGCTGGTCAGAAGTTGTACTAGCTGTCACCAGCTGGTCCGCTGAAGCTGAAATTACTCAGCTAACTTTAGTGTTATCTGTGGTTAAGACGTCAAAAGGGCTCTTTTTGGGCTACATCTTAAGAGAGCCCTGGCATAGGAACGGCGTCCAAGCGTATAGTCTTTCTCGCGTACAGTCAGCAGGCCAAGAAGAAATACCGATTAATATTACAGTTACAAGTGTTAAAGGAACCGTCGATCTTGGATTTGGTTTTACAGCAAGATTTACGATAATAACTCAGCTTGCTACTGTTGTTCCTAAAGGAATTACTTGTGCACTTTCGATTTCCTTACCTGTTAACCTTTTAGAGTCAGGCTATAGTAAAATAATTATAGGAGACGAACCGCTATCTCCTGACTGGGGGTCGGATGTATTTTATGACTACCGCGAATGTTCCATTTTGCACGATATAACCTATACTACACATGATGAAGCGCGTACAGGAGGTGCTGCACAGCTTGCGAATCAAATGGGAATATTAATTGACGGTCTTAAATTATTCACATGTGAATACGGAAAAAGGAAAAACAAATGGCAATTAGAAATACTAAAAAAGTGACTTCATTAGAGGACATGTCTTCCCTAGAAGGTAAACCCTCTCTACCGGAAGGGTATGAGGAAATATCGGACGATATTGTGGGTTATTGGGAACCGAAAGTGCACAGAGTTATTCACGTGATTCCGCAATTTGCAAAGATGTTCGACAATAAGATAGATCCTAAAAAACCTTCTATTCTAATTTTTTGCAAGTTAGTAGATTCGGCTATTTTAGTTCAGAAAGATGAGCTAAGGGTAGAAGGGAAGCCCGGGGACCTGATTGGTATTTGGGGAAAAGCAGATCTAAGGAAGCTCATGAACGTTGCGAATCGTGACGTTTTTATCTATGAAAATGGCAGTCAGGACATTGGTAAACCAGAGCCGATGATTCTCTACTCGGTAAATTGTAAAAGTAAGACCGGTGACCGACTAGAGCTGGTAGAAGATAGACGTGATAAGTCACGAGGTTGTGAGACTTGGTGGCATAAGGAGGGTGGAGAGGCAAAAACTAACAATGGTAGAACGGTTGAAACGGACGACGACTTTCCGTTGTAAAACGTTTTAGCAATGACCGTCAGAATATATCTTGAGTTTCTGCTCCGGTGCGGGATAAACTAAACCGCTTATTCTCATGTGAATAAAAAAGGGTGAAAATAAAAGTGAAAAATGAGCGAGCGATAAACATATTCGGTTCAAAGGTTTAAAAGGCTTATAAGTACCCTAAGCCTCGCTATAAATCTATAAATGAAGACGTACTTACCAGATTTAATTAAACGTTCTTTGGACGACGGGATGCGTTTTAAGACTGTTAAGAATGTAAATCCGAAGTTAAAGATTAAATTATTTTGGCATGCTTGGGCAGATTTTAGAGGACTGGTTTCGTGGCCACAGTTTTTCGTGTTCTATGTAATTTATTTTAAAGAAGCGCAGAATAGAGACGTGTGAAACAAGTAGATCCTAATCGAAGTTTGGCCGCTAAGCGCGGCTGGGAAACGAGACGTAGGCGTAAGAGAATCGCTTTACGTCTCAAGATTTCGTTAGGCGTTCGAAAGGCGAGCGCGGAAAAAAGAGTTCCAAAAGTCAAAGGTAAGAGCTCAAGAGAGTCTGAGCTTGAGGCGCGGATAGCAGAATTAGAGATTGAGCTTATAACAGAAAAACAGCTGGCTCAGAGAATCAGAGAGGACAACGCTAAGCTTAAACATCGCATAAAAAGAATACGACTACCTTGGCATGTCGAGGCCAGTAGGTTAGTTAAAAAAGATAAAGAAGCTGCCGATAAAGCTATTGTAGAAGCTATTGAGTCTAAAGTGAAGGGCGGGTGGGAGTTTTATGCGGCTCTTTGGGATACTTACGAGGAAGTAAACCTAGTAAAAGGATATGGTGAAATTGATGATATCCGTGAAGCATGGGAAAACGAAGGGGAAAGTCCTGAGGCCTGATTATTCACATGAGAATAATCAAGGACAGGCTCGACTAGAAGAGCAATTGTTTAAACGGTGGGAGCATTGGAGAAAGCAACAAGCTTCCGCCGAATTAGCTTTACTGCGTAGGTCTGTAAATTTGGATTTTATTCAAATACATAGGGAAAAAGAGGCTATAGAGAATCTGAAAAAAGAGAAGGAGAGAGTCGCTAGAGCATATAAAAAAGTTTCGGGTAGAGAAGTAACTAGGTAAAAGGAATAAGTACCATGTTAACATATGTGTGAATAAAATGAAGTGAACGGATTGGAGAAAATAAAAATGAAGCAAATGATTGTAGGTATAGATGGCGAGGGGATTGGCAGATTTCCTCACAAGTATGTTTTATTAGCGGCTTCCGATGAAACTGGCACTCGGAAATGGTCCATAGAAGAAGAAGAGGGTCTTCACTCTGACGAGTGTTTAGCTTTCCTTGCCGACTTAGCATTTGATAATGATATTGTAGGTTTTTCGTTCGCTTTTTCTTACGATATAACTAAGATTCTTCAAGACTTGCCAGATTCTTTAGTATATCGAATCATGAGACCAGACGAACGGAAATCTTGCGACCTTGAGCATGGAGCTAGCATGCCTACGGAAGTAATTTACGGTCCGTTCCGTATTAATTATTTTGGTTCAAAATTTACAGTACGCCGAGGTAGACGGGAAGGGGTTAGGTCTGACGAAAAAGGTCTAGTTATTTGGGACGTGTATAAATTCTTTCAGTCATCATTTGTTAAAGCGTTGGAAGATTGGAAGGTCGGGTCGGATGACGTTGAATTTATTCAGCAAATGAAACTAAGAAGGGGGGAATTTACTTGGGAAGAGTTTCCAGAAGTAAAGTCTTACTGTTATCAAGAGTGTAAATATCTTGCTCAGCTAGTTGATAAGCTTATAAAGGCTCATGATGCAGCAGGTTTAACACTGAAAAACTTTTACGGTGCTGGTAGCACAGCATCTGCTTTATTAGATAAGTTAGAAATTAAAGAAAAGGTTAAAGCTGAGATTTTAAATTCGGCAAGCTCTTCCGGTTTACTGGTTAATTGGAAACCGCTAGATATGGATTCCGCTGTAATGAGAGCCTTTTTTGGCGGTAGGTTTGAAAATTCAATTGTTGGTCCTGTGAGACAGCGCATCTACAGTTACGATATTTCGAGCGCATACCCTTATCAGATTTACCAACTGCCTTGTCTTGAGCACGGTCTTTGGCGTTACTCTGAAGATAGGGGCGAGCTAGATAGAGCTCGACAGGCTTTAGTAGTATGGTCGCAGAATCTTTCGATAGCTAGAGCTGACGATTATTCTCATGTGAATAATCGCCTTTGGGGTCCTCTACCTTTTAGGTATGCCACTGGTACTATTATTTTCCCAACGAACGGAGGTTCTGGCTGTACGTATTTACCAGAATTTCTTCAGGCAGAAAAGTTTGGCGTCAAATTCGTCTGTGCTTGGATATTAGAAAATGATTGCGACTGTACACCTTTCAATGATATTCCTTATTATTACAACGAGAGATGTAGAATAGGTAAAGAAGGTCCTGGAATAGTGCTCAAATTGGGGATTAACGCTTGCTATGGTAAACTCGCCCAATCGGTAGGAAAGCCTCAATATAACTCGTGGATTTGGGCCGGCATGATCACGTCAGGCTGTAGAGCTCAAATCTTAGAAGCCTTATTAACATTTAAAGATGAACGTAACTTGTTAGCTATTGCTACTGACGGAATTTATTCTACAGAAAAATTAGACTTACCGTTGCCCATTGAAACAAATACATCTGGTTACGGGAAACCTTTAGGGGGGTGGGAGGAAAAAATAATAGAAGGTGGTCTTTTCTTTGCTAGACCTGGCGTTAATTTTGCTTTGAAAGATAATCATATATCCCTATCTCGCGGTAGGGGGTATGGTAGAAATATTATCTTGTCCCATTCTCAGGCTATTATAGATAGCTTTTTAAATGGTCATACAGTACATATATTTCCCGACGTCGTTAGATTTAATGGAGCGAAAAATACTATTAGCAAAAGTGAGGCTAATTTTATTAATGTGTATAATCGTTCAAAGAACTATGGTGAGTGGACACTAGAATCAATGAAATTAGACTTTTGTCCTCAACCTAAACGGTGTAGTGTGGAAGGTAATCGTTTACTACCATGGTTCGCGGACAATAATTCTATGTCTGCTGAGTATGATTCTTCTATGTCAGAAGATGAATTGATTGGGAGAATTGCAGCAGACCAGCCAAAGTGACTATTCACATGTGAATAAAACTGGAAAACTATAAATGAACGAAAATGAAAATACGATTACGATTAGTCTAATACCATTAAACGATGGTTCTATTAAAGTTTATTTAGAAGATATGTTGAGTGATAAACCAAAAATAATAATTATTTCTAGCGAAGTGGTTATGGAATTAGTTTGCAAAATACTGGAATATCAGGCTCGGACAAGTTGATTATTCACATGTGAATAAAAAGGAAAAGTAAAAATGGATACTGATAATAAGTTTCAAGTTAATTGGATAACGCTTGATTCGGAAACTGATTACGGAAGAATTTATGCGACCTGCCCGTATCATTTAACAGATTCCACTAAAGAGCACAAATGCGCCATAATTGAAAGAACGGGAATAAGGGGCGAAGATTATATTTTAAAAATTCACGGGTTTATCATAAATGATAAAGAATTTGAATTTGATTCTTTAGAAAAAGGTAAACGTGTAGTAGAGAACATATTCTTTAGAATTAGTGCGAGCGACCCTGACTTAAAAAAACCTTTAGGTAAACAACCCGAACCCGATTTCAGCAAAGCGTACTCATACAATATGTATCAAGTAATGTTACAAGGTACCCAGACTGGAAATTGGGTTTTAGTGTACAACCCAATGATGGGACCCTTTGAACCTAATGCAGCGCTGAATCTTTCGGCTTGGCTGCGTAAGTACGCTGAAAAGTGTTCAGGTTTACGTACAACTTACGATAGTATCTGGAATTCGATTAAGGATTTGTAAATATGGGATACTATGTTTTAGACCATAACTATGTAAAGCTTATAAATAGCTGGGGTAGTAACGAAAGTATTATTGAAAAGATTACTGAAAGAGTAGTGTCACTGGGACAGGAAGCTAAGACTTGTGATTGTTTTGATGCCAAGTCCTATTATTTTTTCAATAAATGGTTGCTCCCAGTTAAAGTGATTATTCACATGTGAATAAAAAGGAAAAGTAAAAATGAACGGTAATAATAAGTTTCAACCTAATTGGGTAACGCTTAATTCACAAACGGATTGCGAAACAATTTATGCGCCATGTCCATTTCATTGTCTAAAAGACGAAACGGAAGAGCATAAATGCGCTACAATTAAAAGAAGGAAAGACGGTGAAAAGTATATTTTAAAAATGCACGGTTTTTTCATAAGCGATAAACTCGACTCTCTAGAGGAAGTTAAGTCTATAGCTGTTAACATATTTGATAAGCCATTTCGTCACGCTCTCTGACTATTCACATGTGAATAAAAAGGAAAAGTAAAATGAATATTGATAATAAGTTTCAAGTTAACTGGACAACGCTTGAATCTGAAACGGATTATGGAAGAATTTATGCGGTATGTCCGTACCACTTAACAGATTTCACTAAAGAGCATAAATGCGCTATAATCGAAAGGACGGGCAAAAGAGGGGAAGATTATATTTTAAAAATTCATGGTTTTGTTGTAGCTGATAAAGAATTAGATTCTTTAGAAAAAGCTAAATGTATGGTACAGGATATATTTTTTACCAGACCTACAGTTATACAGGTTACACCCGAAAAGCCCGAGGCCGATTTTAGCAAAGCGTACACATACAACATGTACCAAGTGATGCTGCAAGGGACACCGACCGGAAGCTGGGTTTTAGTGTACAATCCAATGATGGGTCCGTTTGACCCTAATGCAGCACTGAATCTTTCGGCTTGGCTGCGTAAGTACGCTGAAAAATGTCCAGGTTTACGTACGAGTTATGATGGTATCTGGAACTTGATTAAGGATTTGTAAATTTATTCTCATGGGAATAATAGGAAAAAGACTAGTTTTTCATTATTCTCATGTGAATAATTAGGTCGGCTAGCCGATTTATTCACATGAGAATAGACACATTTTACAATTGATGGTATAATATACTATGACTGATGATATTGAAATTTATGACTCTGTACTTGACAGTGACCTAAGGGACAATGAAAAGAGTAGAGTCATTCAGTTGCTCGAACGAGCAATGCCCAAGGACCGAAACCCGCAAACGATTTTGAGCGCTCTTATCGAAACAACCGTTAGCGGAACAGTAGGTGCGACACTCGGACTAATGCACTCTGAGTTAAAGGACGGGCTTGACTATAATAAAAAATACCCTCTAGATTTGGTACTCGGCGTAGTATCAAAGGCGGGGGGTAAAATTTATTCTAGCTCGCTAAGTCGTGAGGTAGGAAATGTGGCTATAGGTATTTATGCATTTAGAAAAATTGAAGGGCTAATGTCTGCTTTAAAACGTCCCACGGAACCCGAACCGATTGCCGCGGAGTAATAATGTCAACTTTAGAAGCTCTAAAAAAGGTAACTTCGAGTCTCGCCCTACATCCTGCCACTTATGCGTTAGGTATCGGAGTGGCAAACGGAGTTCTAGCAGAGGCTAGAAGTTTTCCATTTACCACACGTTCAGCTGTTATCACCGCCCTGGTTTTAGCAGCTGGTGAAACTGCTATTTTAGCAGAAGTGGCCGACAGGAAGCATGGGTTAGTAGAGATTGGTATTTATTCTCTACTTGGAGTATTGATAGGCCTATATCCATTTGTTAGTGCAAATGGTGAAAGGTCTATGGTTCAACAGGTGACAGGGCGTCCTGCCTTGGCATTTGCTTGAAACGATTATTCTCATGGGAATAATCGTTTTTGCGTAAGGAGAAAGTAGAGTCGAATATGAATGCTGCACTATTGGTACAACGAGACCCGGCTATGGCTGCTATCATGGGAGCCATGGGCGGTGCTTCCGCTGATTTCGGCGACGAAATTGGTGAGTTTGGTGATGATTCTGACTTTGGTGATGACTTCGGTTTCACCGGGGCAGATGATTTTGGTGACGATTTTGACTTTGGGACTGATTCGAAAGGTGGTGACATGGTCGCTGCCAAGCGCGCGCTCGCTTTTAAGCGAGTTCAGCAACGTCGCGCGCTGATCAATCCTAACGCTAATTCGTCTCTCAAGGTCGAACGTTATACGTTTAGCATTTCTGAGAATATTACGTTGGGTACTGCTCAAGCGTTCGCAACGCTTACCGGTCAGCCCGATGTGACTATTCGTCCTCAGAGGCTAACGTGTAATGCTCCCTCGCCAATGTTCGCGTTTTTCCAGGTCATTCGTATGGCCAACGTGAACATTACCGTAGGTACGGGACAGGAAGATGCGTTCAACTATAACGCTAATGGTGTCGGCCAGTCTTTGGATATGCCAACCTTGAATCCAGCAAATCGTGCGACGATTCTTGGCAACTATACCGGATTTACGCCACCCGGTTTCATTCCTGCAACGGTAGTTCCGTTCACCGTCACCTTTAAGGGTCCGGCTACACTCGTAGCTCAGTAAAGGATACCCATTTTGGATATCTGCTTTTGCTTGGAACACGTATTCAACGATCACTCATCTGACGTTGATAATTCGTTCGTGCTTCGCGCATTTCTAGACTGTTTAGTAACTATCGATCTCGAATATTTGAAACGGCATAGAATACCTCGACTCTATTCTAGCGGTGTCATATATAGCAGAACCAATAAATGGTATCCAACGCCAGAACTCTACCAACGCGGGAAAGGTGACTGTAAATCATTAGCCACCGCGTTGGTAGCGGAATATTTATCACAAGGAATAAAAGCGCAACCAGTTTTTCGTTTTTATTCCAATCCTCAGGGGGGGAATAATTTTCACATTCTGGTAATGGTACCAGAAAAAAATGGTTACGATAGAAAACTTTACGAAGACCCGTCTCGTAAACTAGGGATGGGTAAAAATTCACTTTGGTGAATTATTCACATGGGAATAAATAGGAGTTAAATAAAATGTCTGATTATTTTGGCGCAGCCGCCCCCCGTCGCGTTATCGTTAGTAACCTTGTAGTTGCAAGCATCGCTGCCGCAACAGCAGCAGAAGTATCAGTTGCTGTTCCTGGTCTCCAAGTAGGCAGCGTTGGTTATTTTTTCGGTAATCAAGCTAACGCAAGTGGTCTGGTATATGGAGGTGTTAGGTGCGCAGTTGCCGGCACTGCTATTCTTAGATTCGTAAATCCTACCGCTGCTGCTATCGACCCAGCCGACACAGACGATTATACCATGATTATTGACACTCCTTCGGGAAGTCAACAGTCAGTTTAAGGGCTAAATTCGAAAGGCTCGTTTTCGCCGACGAGCCTTTCGAAGGAAGTTTTTATTATGTTAGTCCCTATTGCAATTGCAGCTACTACCTTAGTAATCTATAAAGTAGTCACTAGTAAAAAAGGTGAACTGACAGCAGAAAGACAGAAAGTATATGATACTGCCATGGTCTCTTTAGCAGACCCTGCAAAATTAAGAGATTTAGCAGAAGCCTTTGACAAAGAAGGGCTCGCTTACGAGGCTGACATGCTACGTAAAAGGGCAGCATTGCGTGAGCAGCCGGAAGAGCAAAAAGTAGCTAGAAAAAAAGTTTTTCAAGACGCATTAAAGTCTACTAATAAGACAGGCATTGCAGCCGTAGCTAACGCCTTTGAAAAAGAGGGGGCACTTGGCGCTGCTCAACAATTGAGAGAGTACTTAGCTGGTCTGATGTAAATTATTCTCATGTGAATAATCCAATGATTAAAGCAAGCGCATATGTTAAGCAGGGCAGACTGATTATTATCGGTGTAGCGCAACTGCGCATAGGTCCGGTCCCATTTACATACGATTGCGTGGTGCCAGAGGGTACGCCAGAGGGGCCTTTGGATTTGAATCAAAAAGGCAGTGAGACACTAGAACAATGTCTCACTGACGCCGAAAAAGGCATCAGGAAACGAATCCAAAAAGGCGCTATAAAAGTAGGAGCGGAAAATCTTGTCTTAAGAGCGCGCCAGGGCGACCAAAACGCTTTGGCTATGCTAATGGCTATCAGAAAAAATGCTAAGGCAAAAGTGCCTAAGGCGCTTGTAGCGTTTAAAGCTGTTAAAGAATATATTGAAGATCACCCTCCGACCGAAGACGTTAGATTCGGCTATGAGATAAAAAAAAACATGTCCCTAGCACTAGCTAAACATGTCGAGGCTGATACTCCTATGCATTACGCTTTAGGAGTATTAACAATTTTACCACATCTTGATGTGAATCGTTCAACAGTTTTATTAGCAGACGGTCCGCTCATTACTAAAAATCTTATAGATGCTATTTGTAAAAATTTTAGCATTAGACAGTCAGAACAATTTATAGCTGGCTTTTCTGGCAAATATGTAGCTTCCAAACCATGCCAACTTGGACATGTATTTAGAAAAGCTAAAGAATTACAAGCCCTAAGAAAAGGTGCTTTTCATTTATGCAATCCGATTATTAGCTACGAGCTAGGAGTTTAAAGGTGAAAAATACATCTTTTGGAGATATTTTTACAACCATTGTTATCAGTGTTTCTACTATTGGGTTAGGAGCTTTAGTTATTGATTGGATGAAAGCTAATGGTAAATGGCCAAAACCTAAGCTGATTATTTCTGGCGATAATATGGTAGGATGTGATAAATGCCCAGTTGGTGAAGACCCTATTGTGGAAGCATCTGGAAGGTTGGTATGAAAGAAAAAACAATATTAGCGCTATGTACCAATTCAGCTGTAGCAATAGGTACCTTTAGCCTAGGTATAGGTCTCGGAATGTTGGGAAAATTTCTTCTTGACAAGTTGCATAAAACTGAAAGTCCTATTTTCGCTGGAGAAGATAGGATTATTGCAGCCGCAAAACGTCTTTAGGAAATTATTCCCATGTGAATAAAACAAAAAAGGAAGCGAAAAAATGTTTAAAGTATTTTTAATTAGCGTATTTGGACTGATCGGCTGTACATGTTATGTCGACGAAACGATAGATAACGATATGTCAAATCCAATTCCAGTTAGAATAGTGCCAGGTCAAACTGGTTGGTCTCAAAGTGGTAACCTAATTACCTTTACTCAGTCTGGCGTAAGTTTACAGGCAATATTTTCAGAGCCTGATGTTTATACGATTCAATTTGGCATTACACCACCTCCGAGCCCCTTGGCGTTTGGCGCTATTATTAGACCACAGGCCCAAGTAAGCTGGAACGTTAAAGGCAATCAAATTGTGCGTACATTTGACGTTTCAAATGGTAGCTCAATTAGCGGCCGTGCAGAATCCGTAAACGTTAGACTGACGGATTCTCTTATAGCGCCCATGGTCGGCACTCCGGGCATTCCGTATGTAGGTTCTATCCAAGTAGCAAAAGGTGTTAGGCCTACGAATCAAATTCCAATTTTTAGTCCTATTAACATAGAAAATCCGCTTGGAACAGCAGTAGTTAATAACGGCTCAATTGTCCTAGCGGCTGCTAGCAGTGCACTCTTCGTAGTGCCAGAAGGCGCTAGCCAAGTGTATATTGCAGCACGTTATACTCCAGCACTTGTTAATCCTGACTTAGCAGCAGTCTTGCAGAATGCTACTGCGATTACACAGGCATGGAATATTACTCCGTACTCGCCAGAATGGGAGCCTGTCCCGCCCTCTAGTACTCGACTAGTGGTTGCCAATAGTGAAGCTGTAGCCTGTAGACTGACAGTTCTATTCGGTATTGAAGGATAATTATTCTCACATGAATAATTGTTCCTGCCCTCTTTGCGTCGAATATATTTGCGAAGAATGTGGTGAATCTCTCTATGACAAAAACTCAAAAAGCTCTAAAGCTCATAGTGGAACAGCTGCATTACCAAAATCAACTGTTGTGCAGGCTTGTAGATGTAAGCCTGCTACACGAAGCTTCTTTAAAAGGGATGAAAAGAAAAGTCGCAGATAACACAGATTTATTAAGAGGCTTACAGGTCGTTATAAGTGAGCATGGTCTTGATATTCAAACGGAGCAACGTGCACAGAATGAAAAACTCCAACAACACGACCAAAGACTCAGAACCATTGAACAGGCTGGAAGCATTGGACAGATTACTTGAACCAGACTGGGAAGAGGATAGTCAAGTAACCGTCAACGTTAACATCCCACACGTACCAGTCACTAACAGTTACGTGGATAAGTTGAAGGACAAAATGCCGACCAAAAAACAAGCTGGTATAGGAGGCATTATTCTAATGATCTTAGCGGCATTGGGAAAGTTAGCGCAGGAACTAGGCTGGTTTTGATTTATTCACATGAGAATAATTTATGGAAACTATAAGAAATGGCTCTCAAGGTGAAGCTGTCAAGGAATGGCAGAAGATTATTGGCGTCAACGCTGACGGTATTTTTGGCCCCCAAACAGAAGCTACGACTAAACAGTGGCAGACGGAGCGCAAGTTAGTCGCTGACGGGGTCGTGGGAGCGCTTACGTGGGCAGCGGCCGGAAAAAAGGTAGATACTAGTCAACCAGCAAAATCAGGAAGCGCTGGTACAGATGCATGGGCTTACGCCGTATCAAAAAAAGCGGCTCCCGACATGCCCGAACATGAACGGCAATATGTGCTAACTGTAGCACGTGGCGAAGGTTTTTATGGAAAGGGGTGGAACCCAAAACCTCATCCGCTATTACCAGTTCCGGACCCTGGCGCTAAGACGTCTAATAATTGGGGGGCAATCCAAGGGAGCGGATCGGCAGGTTCGTTTAAACATATAGACCACCATGCCGATGGAAGCCCCTATGTTGGAAATTATAAGAGATATCTTACACCTGAAGAAGGTTTCTTGAGCATGGCAGGAATTCTTTTAAAGGGCGGAAAACGTGGGAAAGTTGGAGCGGAAGAAATTGTCAATGCGCTTAAAAAGGGGTCGTTACATGATGCTGTTTATGCTCAACATGCTAACGGATATTTTGAACTTAAACCTTCAAAATATCTTGAAGCTGTCAGCCGAAACTATAATCAGCTCACCAGCAATCTCGAATGGCAAGACCTGTTATCAGAAACCGGAAGACGGTTTATCGATTGGTCAAAATGGACTTGGATTGGCGGAACGCTAGTTGCTTTAATAGGTGGTACGAGTTGGTTTTTATTTAGGAAATAAATTATTCACATGTGAATAAAAGGAAAACCATGACAGCTGAAGAACTTGCAAAAAGCATCAGTTGGCTTAGTCCTATCGGAGCGGCCTCTAGTATAGCTGCCGGAGACCAACCGGAAGACATGAAAGCTATGAATAAGTATATAGCTTCTCGTGTGACCAAAACTGACAGTGCTGTAAGGCTAAAGACAGAATGGAACGCTTGGTTTCATAATCTATCTTGGTACGAATTAAATTTTGACCGAGAGGCCTGGATGCAAGCTAGAAATCGAGTGGGAGAATTTAACTTAGCCAATGCAACTAGCTCGGCCGAACGGGACGGGATTGAAAGAATTCAACGACAAGGTTCTCAATTAGAATTAGAGCGATTAGCCGCTACTGGCAAGTCTGCTCCGATTGATGCTGAAACTGGCAAGTTCGTACTCGCAGAACCTAAACAAAAAATGAAGTTAAAACTTGTAGTCCTTGGGGGCACGTTAACTTCATTAGCTGCGCTAGGGACCTATGTGTCACCTATTTATAAAGTTCCATTGGCACTAGCAACGATGGTTGGATTGTTGGGTACTGGCACTTATGTTGCCTTCAAGGTAGATGTTTAATTATTCACATGTGAATAAAGGAAATTAGCTATGGGACTCTTCAATGACACTGAGGCCGACGTAAGGGCTATTAACGACTATTTTAAGCGTACGCCGCCAAAAACCACGGCCGCAGCACAACTGAAAAAGCAGTGGGAAACATGGTACGCGGGGCTAAATGCAATTAGCATTAAACTAGATACAACTTTTCAAGAAGCCTCTAACCGAAGAAACGCTTTTGATGTTGCTCAGGCAAAAAACGAAGTTGAACTAGAAAAAACAAAAACGTTTATTGCCCAGGCCACTAATAATGATAAAGCTATTCGCCCGGACCTTTATAAGAAGAGTGATGGCGCTGGCAATTTCACGAATCAAAAAGGAGTAACTGTTGCCAGTGCCGCGCCTGGAACTATTAGCAAGGGCGCTCGACCCACTATTCGTCAAGGGTCACAAGGTGAAGCCGTTAAAGAGTGGCAAAAGATTATTGGCGTCAACGCTGACGGTATTTTTGGCCCCCAAACAGAAGCTACGACTAAACAGTGGCAAAAGGATAGGGGCCTTGTTGCTGACGGCGTAGTCGGCTCAGCAACATGGGGGGCGGCTTTAGGTGGTCAAGCAGCTCCTAATATCCCTTTCGAGGTAGCAGCCGTTACGCCAGTGGCGCCCGCAACGAAGCCGGCCAGCAAGGCTCCAACTGGTACAGTTGCTCAAATTAAAACTATTAGTACGCCGAAACCTACTAAAAAACCTACAGTAACCAAGCCAGCCCCTAAGCCCACTCAAAAGGCGGCTAATAAAGCTGCAAAACCTGCTACTCAAGTCATACCAGAGCCTAAGATTATGACTAGCGGTCTATCGTGGCAATCTATTAAAAACTTGCCCGGCTGGGCAAAGGTAACTGTAGGTGGTTCTATTGCCGCATTGCTTGGACTTACTGTGTACGTCAATAGTCAGAAAGATAAATTCTAATGGCTTCTAAATTACAAAGGCCTAAGCCCGGAAAACCTAGACCAAAACGTTGGGTTTTTATATTAGCAGCTGTTACAACTGTAGCCGTTGGGGTTCTCGGTGCCAAGTGGGCAGTTGGTAAACTAGCTCAAAACTAAATTATTCACATGAGAATAAAAGGAAGCAGAGTATGAAAGGTAAACAAAGTTTAGAATCTTGGATTGTCGAAGTAATGACCGATGAGGATATGCCCGGCGGAAGAATTGCCGCAATCTCATTGGTTCACGTAGTCGGGGAACATAGCTCAGAAAAAGAAATTCACTCAGTTAGGTTTGGAAGTAAAGTTTGGAAAGAAACTGAGCTAGCAGAATTATTTAAACATAAAGCCTCTAGTTACTGTCAAGACATACCCGGTTCACAATTATTTTGCTTGCATGCCTATTATGGTGAGTATAAAGACCCCGGCGCCTCGCACCCTTTTAGAGTAGCTGCTTCCACAGATTTAGGATTATCGACTGAACCACCAACTGACACAGGAGTGAGGCAGCAGGGCATGCGACTGACAGAGGCGCTTGTGCAAGGAGCTTTTCGAGAAAGAGCCCTGCTAATGGATAATGTTCTCAGAAGCAACGAACTTCTAGCAAGACATAATCAGCGTCTGTTAGAAGAGCAACAATCGATGACGGAAAATGTTAGAGCATTGATTCTTCAGCAAGTGACGCAGAATCACGAATTGAAAATGCAAGAGCTTGAACAGCTAAGAAAAAACGAACTAGTTAGCAAGGGTACAGAGCTGTTACCTATCATGCTCAATTCATTAACTGGTAAATCAATAATACCTCAGGAGACTGTCGATACGGCTCTAATGAAAACCATTGTTAGGAATCTTAAACCAGAACACGTTCAAGCGATTGCTAGTGTTTTACCAGCCGAAATTATGGGACCGTTAGCTGATAGACTGTCACAAATTGCTGAGGAGCAAGAAAGAAAAGAAAAAGAAGGGAAACAGAGACTTAAGTTAGTAAGCGGCGAAGAGGACGCTGTAGGGGGCAAAAGTGACTAGTATACTTCAAAAAAATAGTAAAGGATTAACGCTTTATTGTGTTGCGTGGTCGTTCAAATACTTCAATGTATTTACTAATAAAGTAGAAGAAAAATTAGGATTTGATTACATGCATGCAGACCACTCTGGACATGCTAGAGCCCAGTTTATGAATGCTAATACGTTCCGCTCTAAGCATGGTAAGCTAAAGATAATCAGTTCTTCACCTGTAATCGGCTTTCATGCTCTAGACGATAACGGTGACAACGCTGTCGCATAAATTATTCACATGAGAATAATTAAAAAACGAAGCCTGGCTCAAATTTTAGCCGTCAAAAAATTAGTAGCTGAAAATAAAATTAGAGCTATAGATAGGTCTTTGCTAAAATTATTACTTCGTTACGATCCAAAAGAAAGAAAATATAATGGCACTTGGAAAAAGTAGAAAAAAGGGTTCTGTAAAGCGGCTAGGCAGTCCTAGGTATATACCGGCGGTACCAATGCAATCAGGCCGGCCCGCTAAAAAGCGAGGTAGGCCCAAGGGGAGTAAAAATAAACCTAAGAAGCGCGGAAGACCTAAGGGAAGTAAAAGTAAAGTGTCTAAAGCTCGCAAGGGTAGAAGAACTGCAAAGCAAATTGCGGCTACCAAAAAATTAGTAGCTTACAATAGGAGCAAAAAGAAGGGTTCTAAAAAGAGGTCTAGGAAGGGCACTACGTCCTCAAAAAATCAGATTCCTCTAGATATCTTGCTAAAGAGAGCAAATAAACTAAACAACATTGTTAAACGTCGCGGCGGAAAGATTCGCTGCTAATTATTCACATATGAATAAAACCAGGCTCACTCCCTGAGAAAGAATAAATCATGTCATTTTTCAAAAAAGCATTACAATCAGCGGGTAAGGTTGTCACTTACCCTACTAACAAAGTCGGGCTAACCAGTAGCAACCTAAACAAAATTGGTGGAAAGTTAAAAAAGGTTCCCGTTGTTGGAACTGCTCTATCTGCCACTTACAACACTACCGTTGCCGCTCCAATTAGGTTCAGCAACCAAGTGGCTAAAAGTGGCCGTGTGGACCGAGCAATGTATCAAGAGCTTAAGAATCAAGTCAAGGGCGCTCAAGACCTAGCGCCAGTAGCCGCTACCGTTGCCAGTTTTTTCCCCGGCATTGGCACCGGCATAGCTGGCGCTATTGGAGCCGCCAATGCGCTTAGCAAAGGGAAGCCTATTAGTAAGGCATTTACTGAAGGTGTGAAGTCAGCAGTTCCAGGTGGGCCAGCAATGCAGGCTGCATACAATATAGCTAAAGATATTGGAGCTAAGAAAAAGCCGTCAAAGGTACAACTTGATATTATGTCTCGAGACGGCGTAGATGTTAGAGCCTTTCAGGCCGACGCTCAACTCGCTATTAAGGGCGACATGAAAGCGGCCGGAAGGCTCGATTCAATGCTTGAAAAAAACACTAAATACAAGCGTGCGCTCTTAGATGGGCTGTCTGTTGGATACGCCGAACAGTTGCAAAAGGCTCACATCACTGGCGCTAGTTCAAAAGAATCTAAAGAAGCTGTCTATAAAAAAGGCGTGGCTGAAATTCAGTCCAATCCTATCCTAAAAAGCATTTCAGATTCTAGACTTTCTCTACTCAAAGCAGGCTTTCCTTATGGTGTAGGCGCTATGTCTTTCAAGCAGAACGAAGCTTCGCTATACACTATCAGGAAAAATCTCAATTCCTCACAACAACTAGGATTCGATGCCGGCGTTGCTGCTCATATTGGTATGACTACACGCTCGGCCCCTGTTAAAGGTGGTACGCCCTTGCAGCTACTTGGTTACTATATTACCGAGGGGCTAAGGGGGAGCACTAACGCTACTCAAAAAAAGAAAATCATTTCTATTCTTGCAAGAATACCAGAAGCAAAATCCGGCGTAAAAATTATCGTAAAAGATGTTCAAGCTGAACAGGGTTGGTGGTCTAAATTAAAAGATTGGCTCGGAGTTTAAATTATTCACATGTGAATAAAAGGAAATGACATGACTTCAATGCCACCACGGCTATCATCAACTACAGAAGAGCTCTGGATTCATAAGTCGGATGGGTCCAGAGCGAGAGCTGAAATTGATTGGCTAAAAAGATATTTACTAAATAATCCGGGACTTTTGAGCGAAATAGGATACGTTCCAAAACAAAATATTGTTAAAGACCCTACACCGTTAATCGTTTACAAGCCTCCACCAAACGCTCAACCGCCAATTCCCTTTGGAATCCCTGGCAAGGTTCCAGCGTGGTCAACGGCACCTGTTAACCCGGACGCTGGTAAGCCTATGCCAGTAGTTGCTGGTCAGTTGTGCGTAATTAGTAACAGACGAAAGAAGGCGAAAAAATGACCACCTACCATTTCGCCTTTGGCATCACTAACCCAAACATTGGAGATACTATCCAGTGGGACGGGACTCGTTGGATAGCCGTGCCAGCGGTAGGCGCAAGTCAAACTTGGGGCCAAACATTAGCATTAGGATTAGTGTCAGGAGGTAACGACCCTACCATATCGAATAGTGACGTATTGAGATTCCTTGGACCGACTGAAGGTCTAATTGCGGCACAAGAGTCCACTGGAATAACCGATGGTCAGGACCTTGCAATTCAGGCTGGCAGTAACACAGATATAGCTGGCAGCGGAGCTGGCGGAACCCTGTCATTGCTCGCCGGCGATACAACCGGAGACGGAGAGGGGGGTTCAATTTTAATTGCTAGCGGTGACTCCGGCGGTAGTGATGACGCTGGTGACGTAAATATTCAAGGGGGCACGGCTACCGGAACCGCTTTAGGAGGCGACATCAATCTAACCAGTGGCATATCAGCAACCAGCTCCAGCGGCTCGATTAGTATAACAACCGGCGATTCACCAGATGTATCTGGAGATTTAACTATTAAGGTCGGAAATGTCTCAACGGCTGAAACAGAAGCTGGATTGCTAAGTATCTTAGGAGGTAACGGAGGCGGAGGCGAAAGCGGCGAAGGCGGAAATATTGTTGTTCAACCAGGCGTTGGTGGCGCCCTAAATACGGCAGGTCAGACACAAATGAATCATGGTGGAGGTCAGGTCGCTATCAGAATCAGTCAGGAAGCCGCAGCTGCTCACCTTGGCAACCAAGCAATAAATATTGTAGATGCGGGACTAGCGTTTTTTAACGGGACAGCGGCTGAACGACCAAGCGTAACAGGTAGTAGAGCGACAGGGGCAGCATTGGTGTCACTTCTCACTGTCCTTAATAACATGGGTTTAATTACTGATAATACGGTAGCATGACTAATTATTCTCATGAGAATAATATGAAAGTTAAAAACAATGCCTAATAATAGTCTTTTATATAACGCTGCTTTAGCTGGCGGAGTTACAGGATTAAGTTCTAGAGCTAACATTAGTCCAGTAGCCTTAAATTATAATTTTTTAACTTTAGCGGCAGCCGTATTTGCTGAAAAATTAGATGAATCGATTCCTCCTGAGCCGGGAGGCGCTAGTGCGGCGCAGGGGAGAATTGTAGAATCTCTAACGAGCGCATTCTGGTATGATAGAATACCAATATCATTAGATCAAGACGATTATGAACAAGAAAGTGAAGCGCTTGCGGCTATTTACCAGAGTATCAAAGTTTTATTATTACCAGAAAGTCAAGGTACGAACGGGCCAAATTACGCTACACAAGTAAATTGGTATTTCTCTTCAAGCGGTGACGATACTGCCGATGGCGCTACACCGGCTACCGCGCTTCGTACTCGCGCTGAATATACTCGGCGGGTAGGGCTTGCTACAGTATCGGTTTCTTCCGTACTACATCAATTAGACGATGCAAGCTCAAGCGATCCGCTCTTATTCCGCGGAGTGTTAGCAGGTACCAGTGGTAACGTAACAATTATTGGGGAAAATGCAGTTACTCTCGCAACTAAAACTACTGCCGCAGCAACCAACATCGCAGTGGGCACGACTCGACCTGCTATCACTGTCGCTGGAACGGATTGGGTCGCGGAAGGGCTTGTGGGTCGTCGTTGCCGCGTAATTAGTTCCACGGGTGTCACGGCAGTAGGCAGCATATTTTTTCTGGAAGAGCAAGACCCTGGAAACCCAACTCGCTGCTTCATTTCCCGCCCGGTATTCGGGCCACCGCCCGCAGCCGGTACTGTTCAGACGCTATTGGTGGGAGGCGGTGATACAATTGTTATTGAGCGGCTGACAGAAGTGGGCCCGGTGTCAGTGCAGCCATTGCTAGACGGGCAGGACCGCTTACTGGCAACAGACCGAGCGCCCGTAATTTTGGATGCGCAAATCAGTGCACGCACCATTTATCTCGGAGCAGGGCTAACACCGGTTCGAGTGACGTTCACGTGTTACGGGTGCGACATAGTCTGCACAGACTTGTTCGTTCAGGCAGAGGGTCGATTCGTTGGTTGTAAACTATCGGCTAACAATTGGCTTTTTTCGGACAACGGCAGTCGATTATTTGCCTGCTCCGTCCAGTTGGCGACATCGTTAATTGCTACAGGTAATGCACGTTTTAGCAGCGTGAGCGTCCAGGGAAAGATTGAAGTCGGTGCGGGGTCTTCGGACTTGACGATGGCCCAGCTCGTCGTAGAAGCATCGTTATCGTTTTGGGGTTGGGCTGCCGGACCAGCTCTATTTTTGCAGACTGGCACGTTTGCACGTGCGGTCGCAACACCAACCTGGGGGTCGAGTACCGTCGCTAATACATATGGCATCCGAGTCGCGAGCGGCGCGTATATGCAATATCTAACAAAACCGGTCGTGACCGGGTCCTTGACTCCGGTTAAAGATGTACAGATTGGAGGCACCGACGCGGCCTATGCCGCGGTGCCACTGGTCAACGCTTTGAACTTAGCTGCGCTCGTCTTAGCAGCTAATTAATTTATTCTCACATAAATAAAAAAAGATAAATTTTAACAGGTCTAGTTTCCAGTCTATCTAGACCGGCATTTGCCCCGGGGCTCCAAGGTTTAATCGCTTCCTTCCTTGTGAGCTCTCGGGCAAATGTTTTTTATTCACATGGGAATAAAAAGGATTTAGCAAAATGAACAATCCTGTCAAACAAGTTCAAGAACAATTAGATGATTTATACGCCGAGCATCGAGACCTTGCATATCGCCTAGTGACTAGTTCATTGACTGTAAGCGAACAAGAACGGTTGATGGAAGTTCGCAAAACCATTGGTCAGCTCGTCGAACTAAAGATAGAAGCGGTAAATAAGAAAGGGATTTTATGAAGTCATACCCACATGTGCCATCTCCATCAGCTGTTCCCGTGCTATGGCATGTCTGTTATAAATTTAAAAAAGATAATTGGTGCGGAGTTTTTAGAGGAAGAACGCCATGGCAGGTATATCAAAAATCATTAACAACCTTAGGACATTTCAGCGAATTCGTATTCGTGCTTAAATCATAGTATGGCTCTAAGATGAGTTATTCACATGTGAATAAAAAGGAAGAAAAATAATGACTTTAATTGAGTATATTGCAATCGGCGCAGGCGCTAGCATGGGATTTAAGTTAACGAGTATTGTTTGGAATTCGACGGAGGCCTTTATCTTGGGTATGTGTCATGGCTGGCGACCTGATATATTCGCCTGCCCTCATTGTACGAGAGTTAGTCCTTGTTATTGTGGCACTTGCGCATTAGACTGTTGTCGTTTAGAATATCAGCCTAATGATATAAGGCATTATAAAGATAGACGATATCCACCTGAAAATATCGACGACGACAACGTGTCCACGGAACACGAGCTAACGGAACACGAGCTACGTGTCATGATGACAGATTATAAAAATAGAAAAAATAGACAATCTTCGCTTGAAGATATCGACGATGACGATTAGCGCGCCATCGCTATTCACATGGGAATATCCCAGCCGGCCCACAATAACACACACTCGCTCACACACCCACTCACCTGAACGGCCGTTCAGTATGTAGGCGAGTGTGGGGGCGTGTGGGGGGCCTCCCCCCTGGGGGG
>Ga0137465_1000332_pt1 | contig 24772 bp, 34 predicted proteins | sample EasRivERMGT828_2_FD_104906 | JGI IMG/M metagenome (GOLD analysis project Ga0137465, IMG submission 104906) | Soil microbial communities from meander-bound floodplain in the East River, Colorado, USA - East River MetaG ERMGT828_2 | ecosystem: Environmental > Terrestrial > Soil > Floodplain ... | reverse complement strand
GAGGAAGAGGCTTCAGAAGAAGAGATTCAGGCGTTCATCGACGCAGGCCAGGAGGAGGGCATCCTCGAGCATGACGAGGGTGAGATGATTCAATCCATTGTCCATTTCGGCGACAAAGTGGCTCGAGAAGTCATGACTCCGCGCACGCAGATCGTCGCTGTCGATGCCAGTTCACCGATGGAAAAGCTATTGCAGGTCATTGTCTCGACGCGTCACGCGCGCATCCCGATCTATCGGGACGATCTCGACAACATCGAGGGAATCGTTCACGAGCGCGATTTGCTGCGCATCTGGCAAAAGGGGGACAAAGGCGCCAGTGTCCGTGCTTTGATCAAGCCCGCCCACTACGTGCCCGAAACGAAGCCTGTCGATGATCTGCTCCAGGAAATGAAGGAGAAAGGCGATCAGATGGTCCTGGTCGTGGATGAATACGGAGGAATCTCCGGACTGATCACAATGGAAGACCTGATCGAGGAAATAGTCGGCGAGATTCACGATGAAACCGAAAATGACGCCGAAAAGGTGGTCGAAGAGAGCAAGGGCGTGTTTCTGGTGCCGGGAACGCTGGAGCTTGGTGTTCTTGAAGAAAGGATGGGCATGCCTCTCGTCGCGAATACCGACTGCACGACGGTGGCAGGCGCCGTCGTCGAACTCTTCGGCCGCCTGCCTGCATCAGGAGAAAAGATCGAACACGGTGGCCTTGAAATCGAAGTCCTCGCCGCGGACCGGCGGCGCGTGCAGAGATTGAGACTGAAGACGCTGGCTCCGAAAGCCCATGAGTAAATCGGGCTTCGTCTCGATCATCGGACGTCCGAATTCCGGAAAATCCACGTTGTTGAACCGTCTCGTCGGCGAGAAAGTATCCATCGTCACGGACAAGCCCCAGACCACGAGACACGTCATCCGCGGGATCGTTACCCGGCCTGAAGGGCAAATTACTTTTCTTGACACGCCTGGTATCCACAAACCGGTCCATCGCCTGAACGAACGCATGATGAAGTCCGTGCGCGAATCGATGGCCGACGTCGATGCGATCCTCCTCATTACTGACGCGTCTTCAGCATTCGGGCGCGGCGACGAGTTCACGCTGGAACTGGTCAAGCCGATCAAAACAAAAAAGGTTCTTCTGCTGAACAAGATCGATCGCCTCGCGAAGAAAAACCTGCTTCCGATCATCGATCGATATTCGAAACTTGGAGATTTCGAAGAGATCATTCCGATTTCCGCTCTGACGGGCGAGAACGTGGAGAACGTGATCGGTCAGGTTTTCGAGCTACTCCAGGAAGGGCCGATGTTCTATCCGGAGGACCAGATCAGCGATCAGCAGGAGCGGACGATTGCGTCCGAAATGATTCGCGAGAAGCTGATCCTTCTGACTGAGCAGGAGATGCCATATTCCACTGCCGTGGTTATCGACCGTTTCGAGGAAGGCGAAAAGATTCATCGCATTTTCGCCAGCATCTTTGTCGAGCGTGATTCCCAGAAGGCGATCGTCATCGGAAAAGGTGGGCAGAAGTTAAAGGACATCGGGACGCAGGCCAGGAAGGAGTTGGAAACCTTTTTCGACCGAAAGATCTTCCTCGAACTGCACGTCAAAGTGAAAAAGAAGTGGCGCGATGACGACGAGACACTGAGGACGCTGGGGCTGGGCTAGTCACCAAGTGTTGTAAGGTGTGCCCTCCGACGAGATTGACGTCGATCCGCTATGCACGTCGACAATTCCCGATTCAGTCTGATCCGGCGACGACACGGCTGTGTCCGCAACCGTCTCCCACGTTGAATTCGAATCTGTAATCGGATCGACGGGAACCTGGCGGTAATAACCCCCATCCACGAGATCCTGCAGTGATTGTGGTGCCTTTTTCTTGTCCGCCGTGTACTGATCGATGATGCGCCGCATGTCGCGGAGATTGTCTTTCAGGACAGTCTCTTTCGCGTTGAGTACGACGGCTTTGTAGATCGGAATGGAGATCGCGGCAAGAATGGCGATGATCGTAATGACGATCATCAACTCCAGCAGCGAAAAGCCGCGGCTCTTACCACTCTTTGTATTTGGTTCCATCGAATGCCGTTCCTTCCGATTTCGTGTATACGTCGAAAACATTCTGGCCGCCCCAGGAGGAAGACTTCGGATCATCCTGGTACGACCGCATTCCCCATTCCGCGGATCTCATCATCGGATCCATCGGGATGCGGCGCAGAAACTTCATCTTCTTGTCCACCTGGCCGACAAGTTGTACGCCGTCGACCAGGACCTGCAGCGTTTCCGGATAGCCCTCCGTATCCAGTTTGACCATGATGAACCCGCGATCCGACAGGTCCTTGTATTTATCGAGCGCCAGCCGGATGTCACGAAGAGCGGTTCGCAACTCGATCTCCCTCTGCCTCTTGATCGAATTCCTCGCAAGCGGCACGGCCAACCCCACGAGAATTGAGATAACCAGCACGGTTACCAGCAATTCGATCAGAGTGAAACCGCGATGTCCCTTAACCTTCATGGGATCGAAATGGTCACTTCTCCTGGTTTGCCGACGTACACATTCTGCTGCGCGTCGCGTATGCGGAAATCGGTTATTCGCAGGTTCGAGTCTCCTCTCTTGGTTTTGCGTTCGAGCACCAGTGTCACAAGGTTTCCGGTTCCCGACACTGGATTCGCTGTGGGCGGTCTTTCGAGCGCGATCCGAAGCATGCCGTTATCGGTCTGCATGCTTTGGACGAACGCGACGATCTGTCCGTCGCGGCTCAGGAATCCACCTTCGCGAACCTCTCGAATGTTGATCGCTTCCGGATCGAAGGAGAGGGTGAGATCGACGCCATAGAAATCCGCGCCATTACCTACGATATTAACGGTTGCCGTTCCTGTTGGTGGCAACGTAACAGGCGTCGGCGAAAACGCGACCGTCGACGCTGTGTTTCGCACGGGAGGCGCCGGAGTTGTCGGTTGTGTCGGTGCGGCCGGAGTGGTCGTAGCGGCCGGCGGCGTTCCAGGCGACGGGGTCGCAGGGGTTCCCACGGGCGGTTGAGAACTCAGCCCAAGAGCTGAGGGCGTTCGAAGCCGGGTGATCATTTCCGACCCGGTATTGAGGCCGCGCATGTTCACTTCCTGAATGTTCGGCATGCGAAGGATGTGCGGCGTCAGCATGATGATGATTTCGGTTTCGTCCCTAGTCTTTCGTTCCTGAGAGAACAGATACCGCAGCATCGGAATATTCTTCAGGCCGGGAATTCCACTCAGCGAAGTAGATTCGGTGTCCGTGATAATGCCGCCCAGAATGTTTGTTTCACCTTCCACGAGCCGGATTTCATGCTGGATCTGGCGATTGGTAAGTACAGGCTGGGTAACGCCACCGACATCACGATCTCCAGCCAGCGCCCGAATCTGAACCATGACCGTCATGGACACTTCACGATTCAGCAGAACGCGCGGCGTGATGTCGAGGTTGACGCCCACGTCCACAAATTGAAAGTTCACAACGGGCGTGCCTCCCACTCCCGCGAATGCGGGCTGAAAACTTCCGGAGGCGATCGGAACCTGTGAACCAATACGTATCGATGCGAGCTTCCCATCCGTTGCGCGGACACGCGGATTCTGCACGAGCTTCGTGTTTGAGTTGGATGCCAGAAAACTGGCAATCGCTGGCGGAATCGTTATGGAGAAGCTGCCGCTGTCCAATGTCGGAATATCCCGCAGCGTTACGGAATTGCTTGCGCCGCCGCCGGTCGTCGGAGTGCCCCCTGTGAAGGCGAGAGTTGTGCCTTGCGGAGGCAGGATTCCGAGTTGGCGGAGCATGTTGCGATCGACCTCCAGCACGGTCGCATCGACCAGGATCTCCGGCTTTGCCTTGTCCAGGTCTTCGATGATCTTCTCCGCGATCGCGATACGGTCTGCCGTGTCGCGCATGATGATCGCATTCATCGCCGTGCTCTGCGCGAGATAACGCATGTTGAGGAGCGTTCGAAGCGCAGTGATCGCTTCCGTGATTTCTGTCGATGTGACGCTGTTCGACAGGTAGACCGTCTTGAGGATCAGATCATCGTAATCGCGGCGTTTCGTCTGGTTGTCCCCTGAGACAAGGATCGTCGTTCTGTTGACAGGTTTCCAGAATGAGCGTGTCTGCAGCGACAGGATGTCGAGCGCCTCGTAAATATCGACCCTGTTCAAATCGAGCGGAACGCGGGCGCCGCGAAATTCCGGATCGAATATGACGTTGAGTCCCGCCATCTGGGCGAGAGTCTCGAACAGGACCCTGCTGTCCTGAGTCAGGTGGATGTCCATGGGCCCGAGGTTCGTGGGTTCGAGCTGTGATTGGACGCTCGGATCGGTTCGCGTGGCCGTGCGCAATTGATCGAACTGGATTTGCGGTTCGACTGCTCCGCGACTCTTCGCGGTGAGAACCGCATTCACCTTGTCCAGTTGCTGCTCGGCCAGAACATGCGTGGGGTCGATTGCGAGCACACGCGCAAATTCCAGCCTCGCCGTCGCATAGTCTTCCTTGTCGAGCGCCCGTCGACCGGCTTCGAAGTGTTGAAGCGCGGCGTTGAACCGAGCCTGTTCGAATTTGAGCCGGTAGTCGATGTTTGAAGGATCCCGATCAAGCGCGACCTTGTATTCGGCCATTGCCTGCTCGTAGTTCCTCGTGATTTCCGCGCGCATGCCGCGTTTATAGGACTCTTTCGCAGCACAGCCGGCCAGGCCGATTGCTAAAAGCCCGATGACGGCCAATAATGAGGTCGTTTTAAGTCTATAATCCGCATTCATCGTGAACTCGCATGATTGATCAAAGAAAAAAGATCTTCGCCGTCAATCTGTGGATACTTGACATGCTCCTGACGACGACGAGTTTCTTTTTTGCTTACAGTGTCCGCTCGTTGTTTGAACTGGAAGAGCACACGCTCATGCCAGTCCGCGTTTACTTGTGGATTCTTGCAATCGTTCTTCCAACATGGGCTGTCTTGCTGCCGCTTTTCCGTGTTTACTCCGATTCGGTCGTTCCTCCGCTTGCGCAGATCTGGAGACTCGCGAAGGCGATAGGTTTCGCGGGACTGGTTGCCGCCGCAACCATTTCGTTCGTCCGGCCGGAGGTTTCGAACCGTGCCATCGTGGCGTCCACCGTAGTCATCGACTTCATCTTTCTCGTTTCCTATCGTGTCGTTTTGATGAAAATCATCCGACGCAGCGCGTTGGACGTGCGCAACGTGGCGGTGGTCGGAACCGGCGCGGCGGCGCATCAATTTGCCCGGACGATCGAAGACCATCGCGTCTGGGGCTTGAAACTTGTCGGTGTGGTCGGGCGCGAGGACGTTCGAGGGTTGCTCGAACGTGGCGGCGTGGACGAACTGATCCTCGTGGCGGACCGTGAGAGCCTCGACGAATTCACCGATACCTTCCTGTTGTGCGAGGAACTCGGCGTTACGGCTCGGGTTGTTTTGAACTTCTTTCCTCATTCCATAGCGCGGATGGAACTGCATGAGTTTGAAGGTTTTCCGCTGCTTAGTTTCAGTACGACGCCCACCAATGAAGCACTCATGCTTGTTCGCCGAATCATGGACGTGATGCTTGCCGGTATCCTCCTGCTGGTTTTTGGTCCGTTGTTCATGATTCCGACCGCCATCCTCATCAAATTGACATCGCGCGGGCCCGTATTGTTCAAACAAAAACGTTGCGGGCTTAACGGCCGGCAATTCTTCATGTACAAGTTCCGCTCCATGATCGATAACGCAGTTCAGCTACGGGTCGAAATGGAGTCCCTGAACGAAATGGACGGCCCGGTCTTCAAGTCCTCGCGAGATCCTCGAATTACCTTTATCGGCAAAATTATTCGCCGCCGCAGCATCGACGAATTGCCCCAACTATTCAACGTGTTACGGGGCGACATGAGCCTTGTCGGCCCCCGGCCTCCACTTCCTGAAGAGGTTGCCCGTTACGAACGCTGGCAACGGCGACGGCTCAGCATGAAGCCCGGCATGACCTGCCTGTGGCAGATCAGCGGCCGCAATCAAGTCAGCTTCGAGGACTGGATGAAGCTCGACCTCACCTACATTGACAACTGGTCCCTGCTTCTGGATTTAAAAATTCTGCTTAAAACGGTTCCTGTCGTGCTCTTAGGTCGTGGGGCTAAATGATCGGCGGGCCGGACTTCATTCGAACCAAGGTATAATTCAAGTTGTCTATGAATCGAGGTTTAAACCATATGAAGCGATGCGTGGCTGCTCTGTTTTTGGTTGCGACGGTCAGTGCCGGCGCATTTGCCGCAAAAGGGCCGGAAGTGGCTCTGGTCGATGACAAGTTATCCGTAAATGTCGAGGCGATCTCCGTTGGCCGCCTGTTGCAATTGATTGATCTTGCGACCGGTATGAAGTCGAAGGTCCCGCCGGAACTTTCGAATCGCAATATCAGCGCGCAATTTACGGGCCTGAATGTTGCAGATGGAGTAAGGAAGATATTCCAGGGTTATCCACTGGATTACGTCATCATCCAAGGCAAGGGTATCGTCGTAACGGCTGCATCACAGTCCTCCGGACCCGATTCAATGCCGCCGGCGTTCAGTTCACAACCCGCGTATCAGCAGCCTGTGGAGCAACCATTTGTGCAGGAGTTCCCGCCGAACCCTAATATGCCTATTCAGATGCAGCAACAACTGCAGGGCCAGCAGCCGGCAATGGTGCAGACCCCGTTTGGCCTCCTTCCCAATCCACGCGCCCAGCAGCAGCAGCCGAACGTGCCGCTCAACGTTCCGGGCCAGCAGAACTCTCTGTTCCCGCAGCCGGGACAGACGACGAACCAGCCGCAGGTTCTCACACCGTTTGGAACGGTACCCGGTAATAATGGAAACGGAATGCCGACCCCGTTTGGTACGCCAACGACGCCAACGCCTTTTAACACCAACGCCCCGTTCGGAACGGCGAATCCTCCGGTTGGTAACCAGAACAACGGCTTGTTTGGACAGCCCACTGTCATCGGTGCTCCTGGAACACAGCCCCGCTAATCGTGAAGGACGTCGCGGTCAATCGTCAGGCGTTTCATAATTACGAAATACTCGAAAAGTTTGAAGCCGGCATTGTGTTGACCGGGACTGAGATCAAATCCGCGCGCGACGGCAAGGTGAATCTGAAGGACTCCTACGGTCTGGTTAAGGCTGGTGAGATCTGGTTGTTGAATTGCCATATCAGTCCGTATTCGCATGGGAACTACGCTAACCACGATCCTCTTCGAACGCGGAAGCTGCTGCTGAAACGCTCTGAAATCAACCGGCTGGTCGGCCGCACGACGGAGCGGGGACTTACGCTGGTGCCGCTCCGAATGTATCTTAAAGATGGGCGTCTGAAGTGCGAGCTGGCGTTGTCGAAGGGCCGCAAGGTGCACGACAAGCGTGAAGTGTCGCGGCAGAAAACCATCGACAAAGAAACGAAACAGGCACTGAGCGAGAGGAAGTAATGCAGTTTGAAATCCGCGAATCGCTCGACGGCATCGACGCTGTCGCGATTGGCATTCCGGAAGGCGTTGATGCGGCTGTCGACGGCACACCGTTTGCCGCTACGATTTCGTCACTGTTTGAAAGCGGCGACCTGCCACTAAAGCCTCTCGAAACACTTCTTGTTCCCGGCAGACCGAAGCTGGTTTTCGTTGGCGTCGCTCGAACTGCGGATGCGGAGGTCTGGCGCCGGGCGGCGGCAACAATAATCCGACGTGTGAAAAAAGTACGGACGCTGGCATTCATCGGCGGCGATGTTCGCGCGATCGTCGAAGGCGCGCTGGTCGGCAGTTTCTCAGTCGAAACCTACAAGACCACCAATACCAGGTCTTCGGTGGATCGGATCGTTTTTTTGAGCGGCGAGCGGATGGCACTCGAACAAGGCCGCATCGTCGGCGATTCCATCAACTGGGCCCGCCAACTCATCAATGAACCGGCGAATCGAAAACCTCCCCGCGTAGTGGCGGAGCGAGCGCGCGAAATGGCTTCGTCGGTCGGATTACCGGCGACGATTCTCGACGAAGCAGGGATTCGAGAGTTAAAGATGGGCGCATTGCTCGGTGTAAGCCAGGGCAGTGAGGAACCACCGAACCTGGTAGTGATCAATTATGCGGGGAATCCCGGTTCGTCGAAGAAGCTCGCGTTCGTGGGAAAAGGCGTCACATTCGATACTGGCGGCATCAGCCTGAAGCCGGCCGACGGCATGGAAAAAATGAAATACGACATGGCCGGTGGCGCCGTCGTGATCGCTGCAATCCGAACGTTGTCGCTCCTCAAGGCAAAGGTGAATTGTTTCGCGATCGTGCCGCTCGTCGAAAACATGCCGGGAGGACGAGCACAACGGCCCGGAGATGTCGTCGAGTCCATGTCAGGCAAGACCATCGAGATCATCAACACCGACGCCGAAGGCCGCCTTATTCTCGCAGACGCTCTGTCCTATGCGCGGAAGCTTGGTGCGACCCACCTCCTGGACATTGCGACCCTCACTGGCGCTGCCCGAATCGCTTTGGGTCCGTATCGGGTCGGAGTGATGGGCAACGACCAGACATTTGTCGATTCATTCCTCGCCGCTTCAAAACGTGCTGGCGAGAAGATGTGGCAGATGCCTCTGGATGACGAATACCGCGATCTCATCAAAAGCACTATTGCGGATGTCGCCAATTCCGGCGGGCGCTTCGGAGGAATGATTACAGCGGGGAAGTTCCTCCAGGAATTCGTCGGCGATACACCATGGATCCACGTCGACATCGCCGGCACCGCCTGGAACGATGACGAGAAACCCTACCTTCCGAAGGGACCTTCAGGTATCGGCATTCGAACTCTCGTCGAGTTTGCGATGGGGTTTGACGAAAATGGCTGAGGATCTCCCAATCTATTCCGAGTCGATGCTGCGCACGCGCCTGCAGTTCGCAGATCTCGAGCGATATAAACATCTCGATGCGTCGGCTGTGTGGGACAGAGCGGACCGTTACATCGAGCAACTGGAGGGCGGCTCGAATGTGCGCCACGCGCGCGAACGCGTTCGCATAACGAGCAAAGCGGATCTGATCGAAATGCATGCCATCGTCTTCAACGACGGCGCGCTCAGGCGCAACTCGATGAAGCCGTTGTTTCGCGGTCAGGATTGTCCGGATCCTCAGTTTATTGACCGTTCGCTCGATAACTTCTTCAACTGGCTCACCGCCGAAAGCGTCGCGGAAATCCATCCCATCGAACGCGCCGCTCTGCTGCTGACGCGTATCGCGGATATCTGGCCCTTTGAGTTGGGCAATCTGACGATGGCGATCATGCTGGCGAACATGGTCCTGAGAGATGCGGGCTTGCCGCCCTTCTTCGTTCTGCCAGAACACAAACGCGAGTTCAATACTGTGGTCGCCCAGGCGATGACGATCGAAACACAACCACTCGTCAATGCGATCTATAAAACCATCAAACGGGAGTTGGAAGCACTTGCAGCCGGATGAGCGGTATTCACGTCAGATCCGCTTTGCGCCGATCGGCGAAGCAGGGCAGCAGCGCCTCGCATCGGCTCGAGTCCTCATTATCGGGCTGGGAGCGCTGGGTACCGTGACGGCGGACCAGATTGTGCGCGCCGGCGTCGGGTTTGTCCGGTTGGTCGATCGGGATTTCGTCGAGTTGTCGAACCTGCAGCGTCAGTCGTTGTTTGACGAGGATGATATCCGGAACAGCCTTCCGAAAGCCGTTGCCGCCGAGACCAGGCTGCGTCGGATCAACTCTACGGTTCAGATCGAAGCGAAAGTAGACGACGTCAATCCATCGAATATTGAAGAGTTCATAGCCGATGTCGACCTGGTTCTGGACGCCGTCGACAATTTTGAAACCCGTTTCGTCGTGAACGACGCGTGCGTCAAACACGGCACACCCTGGATCTATACCGCCGCCGTCGGCAGCTACGGCCTTGTGATGCCCGTGCTGCCAGGCTCCACGCCATGCCTTAGATGCCTGCTCGGCGCTCTGCCTGCGCCGGGAACCTCGCCGACCTGTGAGACAGCAGGCGTGGTAGCGCCGATTACACACATCATTGCGTCAATGCAGGTGGCTGAAGCGTTGAAATTCCTGACCGGGAATCTGGAACCCGAGAATGTTCGGCTGACCGCCTACGACGTGTGGTCGTACCGCTTTCAAAGGATTGATGTGGGAAGCGACTCGATGACGTCGTGTCCGGTTTGTTCGGATAGGAACTTCGAATACCTCGAGGGGAACCCCTTGCGGACAATCACTCTGTGTGGACGAAACGCGGTGCAGTTGATACCAGCGGTCAAAGGCGACATCGATTTCAACGCCCTGTCGAAATCGATAGCCGCCTTTGGTGTGGTTCAGTTCAATGAGTTTTTATTGAAGTGCTCGGCGCCCCCCTTCGAACTGACGTTGTTCAAAGATGGCCGTGCCATCGTGAAGGGCACCGAGGAAGCGGGCACTGCCCGATCCGTTTATTCGAAAATGGTCGGATCGTGAGCGGCTGGTTCTAGCCGGCCTGTTTCATTCCCTCCAGCTTTCCTTCCTGTGTCATCTGCCAGTTTTCGAGGTCGCGGCCCAGAATGAAGAACTTGCGGCCGATCCGCATTACTGGAATGCCATTTTCCTCGATGATCCGGCGAAAGTGTCGTGAAGAATAGCCGGCTTGAAGAGCCGCGCTTGGGATGTCCCAAAATCGTCTTTGCGTCTTGCGATCAGCGTTTGCGCTCATCGTCGTATTCCTCCGTTGCGGGCAACACTATGCAGACGGTGTGCCAGGACGATTTCGCGGTTAAGTTCAGAGTGTTAAAAATGGGTTAAATCATAGACAGAGTTGTACATATAGAGATGCGTGCGGGGGCTCCAGGGGCCGGGTGACGGCCCCCGTTTTCAATGAAGTAGATGGAAAGCGTCAAAACAATGGCGGGAGCGATCCGTCAGGAATAGATCGGTTCGATATCGACGGGAACGTTGCTGAGTCTGGTTAAGATGCGCTGGACCTCGGGCCGCACGACGCCGAGCTTTGCTATCAGTTCTTTAGCCTTGCCGTAGTTTCCTTCTGCCTGCAGCGTCATTAACTCTCGTGTAAGGGCTGCGACTCCGTCCCTGATTTTGGCGGTATTCACCGTGAATGTTCCGTCCCGGTTGACGGCAAACGCGCCGTAATCAAGGAGATAGTTCAATTGGATGGCGATCCCTCGGCCATGTGCCTCGGTAACGCCGAAGCGGATCGAACGAAACGCAGATGCGAGAAACGTCTTGTACATCGTTTGTTCGAGTTGACGGTCGAGTACACCCTTGTCGATGAGGTATTGCAGCGCAAACAATCCGGAAACATCGGCTTTCGCTTCTTCGATCGCGCTGTACGCTTCCTTCAATTCCTGGCGGACCGTTGTCTGCCGGCCCGACACCCGGATATCGTGCGGTCCAAGTCCGTGCATCAACTCATGCATCAGAATGTGCGTGAAGAATGCATTGAATGCGACGTCCTTCTCATCGGTCCCGGAGAGGGCGACTTTTGAGATTGGCACAAGCACCTTCTCGAATTTAGCTTCCTGAACATTTTTCAACAGAACCCGCTTGGATCCTTTCTCCCGTATCACGCGCTCATCATTCGGCAAGTTGAATGCGGCGGTTTGAACGCCGTGGTTGGCGTCGCCGGCCGTGTAAACAACATTCACGACGCGAATCGGCGCAGCTGATCCCAACTTCGGATTTCGGAAGGTCGCGTCGATGGGCAGGTGGTTTTCGATATCCTGAAGCTCGCTGCTCAGCCGCGTCAGTTTCTTTGTCTCGGCATCATTGCGAATCGTCACGAATGCTTCGAATGCCGCTTTGTAGTTGAACCATTCGTCCTCATAAACCTCGTATGGCCCGATGGTCGGCTCGATCGAAGAGTCGAGGTCCATCCATGCCACGTCGCTGTCGTAATAATCATTCGAGAGAAATGCATCCGCGCGCTTCTGCAGATACGTCTTCAATGTCGGCTGAGTCGTTGCAGCAGCCGCTTCACGCAGCAGGTCGGCCGCCCGCGCAAGTTCGCCCTGATACTCGACGCTGTAGGGAACGATCGTGAACCCGTTGCCGCTGCGCCGGATCGTGTTGAAAAAGCCCGTTGCGCGAGCCCGATCCGCATCGGAAAGGGTTTTGATCCATTCCTCGATTTGAGCCCGAGTCGCTCCCACAGGGTAGAAATTCGCGCTTTCCGGTTTTGGAGGCGCTCCGGGGATGAACGGCTCGTTCGAATCGAGAGACGACCAGGGGCCTTTGTTGATCAGGAAATACTGAAGCCGCGCGCGGCCCAGGGGGCTCTGATCGCGCAGAAGATCCAGCAGCATCGCTTCGTTTCCGGCCCAAACCTGGCGCAGGAAGATTGCGTCCATGATTTTGGCCGCTTCGATGAGTTTCGTCAGCGCCGTGCGTTCGGACGCCGGCAACGACGACAGGTCGGCAGTGATTTTCGTCGGCGCAAAGCGCGCCGCCATTCGGTCCAGAGCGGGCGCATCTAACACTTTCGTTTGCATAGCGAGACCTGCGATCGAGAAAACAACGATAGCGAGTAGGGTTTTCATCACAAATAAGACGTCAGAAATCTGGTTAAGTAAAACAATCCGATGATGGGAAGCAGAACGATCAGCAGAAGTATCAGACAGACGATCGCTATAAACAACCAGTCGCGCATGGGCCGCCGTTCGCCCTGGAGCGCTTCACGGTAGATTTGCAGGTTGTACATATTGGATTTGAAAGCGAAGTCGAAAATGTCTCCGAACAACGGTATGGAACCGGCCAGAGAATCGAATCCAACATTGATCACCATCCGGATGACCGAGCTCTTGGGGACGCCGGCGTGCATGGCCCGAATAATAATAAACGCGGAAACGGCCGACGCCGTCATATCTCCGATGCCGGGAACGAGACCGATCAATCCATCCAGACCCACGCGCCACGGACCTATCTTGATGGAATTGTCCATCAGCCAGGCCAGCCATTCGATGAGCGGATCTTCGGGTGGAATTACGTTCGGTCGTCTGCGCGCCATCTTTTCTGTACGGTATAACCAGAATACATCGGCGGCGAACCTCACGCTCGAAGTTGTATGATGGAGCCAAAGGAGCAATCCGATGATCCAGAGATTTGGCACAGCTATTTTTGCGGCGCTTCTCCTGGCCGGTGTGATGGTTGAAACAGCGGCAGCGCAAGCGCGTGGAAGGGGAATGCCGGGCGGTCGTGGTCCCCGGGCGGCTGTGGTACAACCTGCGCAGCCCATTCACCGACCGCCCGTGATTATCGGGCGTCCCCGTGGTCCCATCGCGGGGCGACAGATCTTCAACACTCGCCCGATTGCTGTCGCGAGGCCTCACGCACGTGTAGTGATCGGTCAGCCGTTCGTCGGAGTGTATTCCCCGTATGTCTGGAACGCGCCGTCATACTCTGTGCCCGCTTATGCTGCGCCGGCTTATGTCGCTCCGACCTATTTTGGTCCCACCACCGCCTACTCGGAGCCGGTTTACTCCGCTCCTGCGACTGACGCGGCAACTGAGCAACTTACATATCAGGTGCAACGACTATCTCAGGAGATCGAACTGTTGCGGCAGCAACAAGCTCTGGCTGCTACGCCGCCGCCTGCTCCCGTGCCCGAACGTCCGCCAGTCGACATCGTTCTGGTATTCCGCGATGGTCATCGTCTTTCGATTCAAAACTACGCGATCGTTGGACAAACGCTGTGGATTCTTGACGAGCGAACATCAACAAGGATCCCGGTCTCCGAATTGGACCTCGACGCGACTCAGAAAGAGAATGCCGGCCGCGGTGTCCGGGTTCCGGGGCTGACGAGATAGCGTTGTCCGGGAAAAAGCTCGAGGAGCGCATCGGGCAGATACGGAATCTGAGAACATCCTCTCCGACGGCCGGTGTTGATGTGATTCTCAAGAAAGCGCTGGCCGATCGTTCAGGCCTCGTCGTTGCCGAAGCCGCGCGAACCACTGCCGACCTTCGCCTCACGCCATTGATTCCCGACCTGCTCACGGCATTCAACAAGTTGTTTCTGGATCCGGTCAAAAGCGATCCGAAATGCTGGGGCAAGACAGCGATCGTGAAAGCGCTGGCTCAGCTGGATTACGCCGAGTCGCCGCCTTTTCTCTGCGGGTCACGTCACGTCCAGATGGAGCCGGTATACGGCGGTCAGGAAGATTCGGCGATACATCTCCGGGCGAACTCTTTCCTGGCCCTGGTCCAGTGCACGGATATCCGGCGGTTCGAGATTTTGCAGCACCTCGTCGACGCCATGTCCGATCTCGCCGATCCTGTGCGCGTGGAAGCCGTCCGGGCGATCCATCAGCTTGCGGGCGATGAAGCCGTCCTCCTGCTGCGATTGAAAGCGCGTCTCGGCGACCTCAGGCCGCTGATCATCGGTCACGTTTTTGATGCGCTCCTCAGCCTCGAACGCGACCGAGCGGTGTCATTTGTTGCGGACTACCTGAAATCTGCGGATGAAGAAGTCCGCGATGAAGCCGCGCTTGCCCTCGGCGGATCCCGGCTTCAAACCGGTCTCAGGACTTTGATGGACGGCTGGCAGGAAACTCGGGACGGTTCGCGGGACGGTTCGCGCGATGGTTTGTTTTCAAGCGTCCTCCTTCGTGGGATCAGTTCGTCACGGCTGGAGGAAGCAATCGACTTCCTGCTCGAGTTGGTGCGAAGCGGAGCTCCTCGCGAGGCCGCGGCGGCTCTGGAAGCACTCAGGATCCACGAAGACTCGCCGGAGATTCAGGCGAGAATCCAGCACGCGGTCCAATCAAAGTAACTGCCCAAACAATCGACGCTTGACTGGGATTCGCTCGGTACGCTAGAAGAACGTAGCGATACAACGCTGTATCCGCTCCCACTCGCTGACACTGCCGTCACACCATCAATAACATCGACGTTCGAACGAATAGTTCTCATTTTTAGCGCCACGACGCGCAGGAGGCCAAATGGCGAAGCATGAGCTTCAGGTGTTGATCGAGGAATTACACGGCAAATACGGATTGCTCAAAGACGGCAACGTTGCGACCTACATCCCGGAATTAGGAAAGGCCGATCCCGACGACTTCGGCATTTGCCTCGTCACATCCGACGGACGGATATTCGAGACTGGAGACTGCGATCGGGCGTTCACAATACAGTCGGTTTCCAAACCATTCACGTTCGGCATGGCGATTGAAGAACTCGGGCACGACATAGTGCTTCAACGCGTCGGAGTCGAGCCGAGCGGCGAGCCGTTCAACTCCATTGAGCTGCAGGCAGGCACGAATCGGCCCTACAACCCGATGGTCAACACTGGTGCGATCACCGTCACGGCTCTGCTGCATGGGCGATACGGCGATTGTGCGTTCGGCGAAGTACTTTCGCGATTCAGCAAAGCCGCCGGCCGACCGCTTTCGATAGATGAATCGGTCTATGCGTCGGAGTCGTCGACCGGGCATCGCAATCGGGCAATCGCCCATCTTCTTTTGAATTTCGGCATGGTGCACGGCGAAGCGGAAAAGGCTCTGGATGTCTATTTCAAACAGTGTTCCATCCTCGTCAATTGCCGTGACCTGGCGACAATGGCCGCCACGCTTTCCAATCTGGGACGGAATCCGATCACGGGCGAGAATGTTTTCGATCACAGATCCGTGAAGGACATGCTGTCGATCATGTTCACCTGCGGTATGTACGACTACTCCGGGCATTGGGCCTATCAGGTTGGAGTTCCGGCGAAGAGCGGAGTCAGCGGGGCGGTGTTGGCCGTGGTCAATCGTCAACTCGGTATCGCAACGTATTCTCCTCCGCTGGATAAGCACGGCAACAGCGTGCGCGGTATCGGAGTCTGCGAGGAACTGGCGTCACGCCTTGGGCTTCACGCCTTCGACATCATGAACTCCGGCTCGGATTTTCTGGACGCCGTCCTGTAAAATCGAAACCACGGCATCGTAGCTCAGACGGATAGAGCATCGGTTTCCTAAGGCCCTCAAAGGCCCTGTAAACAGCGTCTTCTTGGGATTGTCTTCAGGACGGATGCGATGCCGGCCACGTTCTTGCCGGACATGACCGCGCATTGTTGTCATCCATTACGACCGTCAGAGGTGTTACGTCCGCCATATCTTGACGCATAAAGAATATGACCTTGGGAAATGGAAGGAATAGGCGACTATGGCAAAGATTTCATCGAAGTATTTGGAGTTGATCCGATCATTTCCGCTTCGGCCAATCCGATCCGAGGCCGAATTGGATCGCGCTGAGGCCATGTTGCATGAGTTATTGGATGCATCAAGTCTCTCCGCGCCAGAACAAGACTATCTGGAGATTCTCGGCAATCTCATCGAAGAATACGAAAGCAAGGCGCACCCGACTGAACCGTTGCCGCCGAATCAAATGCTCGCAATGTCCATTGAGAGCAAAGGCGTGACGCAAACAGAAGTCTCTCGCGCGACTGGCATACCGGTATCGACGATCTCAGAACTCATTGCTCAAAAGCGCGAATTCAACCGCGCTCATGTCGAGAAACTCTGCGCTTACTTCGGGCTCGATCCCAAAGCTTTCATTCAGGTGCCAAATAAAGAATTCGTCGCAAGATGAGGCTGACCTTGAAGCCAGATGCAACTTTGACACGCTGGTTCTTCAGAAATTCGGAAGACTCAGCGGAATCCGGTCATTTCTCGACCTGCTGGACGGAGCGTTGCCGAAGTCGGAGTGGTCCGACAAGCTCGTCATGGGCAAAGTTTGGGCAAAGTGGAGCCTGTTTTGGCCTCTTCCGATGCCCAAGCCGATCGTAACTTGTTAGAATCACAGAACGGCCCCGTAGCTCAGATGGATAGAGCAGCGGTTTCCTAAACCGGAGGTCGGCAGTTCGAATCTGCCCGGGGCTATAACAACTTAGCGACGCAAACCAGCTCGAAAACTCGATTTATCTAAAATCCATCTAAAAACCGCTTTGGATCGTCCTCCCATATTGCGCCCAACAACGATTCAAGACCGCTCGAGAGGCAGGGAAGGCCAGGCCTAAGAAAACATTGCCACGGCGATTTTACGCACGAAAAAGGGGACCAGTTCCGTGGTCCGCAAGAATGGGTGCGTAGGAAGGATACCGATGTTCAGCATGCAACGAGACCTGACCTGACATGGAACTCGTGTGTAATCGGCGGATAAAATGTCGGAACATGACCGCGAAATTAATGAATCCTTTCATAGAGCCCGAGGCGCGATAACCGCTGTTGCAGTAACCATGATCGGAATCTGCGGGACGATGATTTTCAAATTGCCCGACATGGGCGGTATTTCTGAACATAAAAAGTTCTGGCTAACCGTGATCTTTTCCATAGATGCGCTGGCCGCATTGATAATGCAATACATCTACACCTTGGCTCTCAGCAATTGGGCCCGTGCCGTATTCTTCGTGGATTTGGGAGAAGAGGAACTGAAATCCAGGACCGTCGACCTCGGTGCAGACAAAGTACAGGAACACAAGAAAAACGCGGCAGAATCCTACGATAAGGCCGCAAGGTATTTCCGGCGACAACAGACGGCATTTGGAATCTTTGATGTTATCTACCACGTTGCATTTTTTACTTTCCTTTTCGGCCTCATGTTTTTCGCGAGCCAGTGGATTGCGGCGCTTCAGCCAAAATAACGAGGGAGGACAAATGGGTCGAGACATCAGCGCGAAGTGTCCCCAGTGCGGACAACAAGTGGTGGTAACAAGCGTTATCGGAATGGACTTCGAGGGGCATTGTCCGAAGTGCAACATACCTGTTTTCGGCTCTATTGTGCCAAGGATAGAAAGGTACAAGAACCACGACATAATGGTCCTTCCCTATGCAGACGGTTTCCGTTTTCGGATTATGAAAGTAGGGGGAGGCGTTGATTGGAATCCCGAAGCGGATTGCGAAACCGAGGATGATGCAATCCGCAAGGCTAAGGAATACATCGACACAACTCCTCCGCTGGACTGGATATAATTGAAGCGGCCAATGCAATGATTCTGGCCTGAAAAGAGAGAGACCCGAAGCGGGGCGCGTCGTTGGGTTCTTAGACAAGAAAAAGGGGACCCCGAGAGGAGCCCCCCAAAGCTTCTGGCGAGGCTTTGTTACGTCGTACCGGAGGGCTGTTGTTTTGCTAGCGTCGGTTTTGGGGTAAGCATCACATCAGTTTTGGCGGCGGCTTCCGGTCGGCACTCCTTTATGAGATGCGAATACACCTTTAAGGTGATTGCCGCGTCTTTGTGCCCCATTTGCTTCGACACGTATAGGACGTTCTCGCCTTGTTCGATTTTCCAAGACCCAAACGTGTGGCGCAGGTCGTGAAAGGTCAACTTACCGATTTCGGCCTGTTGCACGGCTGGCAGGAAGTCACGCTGATAAACGTTGCTGGGATACAGAGGCGTACCGACGTCCGTTTGAAAAACGAGGCCTTCTTTGTCTTTGGAACGGAGCCGCTTTTCACGCAGTTCCTTCTTCAACAATGGGCTCATGTCTACATTCCGAATGCTGTGGTATTTGGGCGGCTGGAAAACGAACGTGTTTTGTTTAGCCGTGATGTCGCCGTGCTTGCGCGAAAGCCATTCCACGCTACGACAGGCGTGTATAACGTCGCCGTCGAAGTCTATGTCTGTCCAACGTAGCGCCAGTACTTCTCCACGGCGGAGCCCGGCCAGCAACATGATCAGCACGATTGCCTTAATGTCACCTTCGCACGCTGCTACCAATTGCTGAGCTTCCTCTGGTCGTAACGCACGGCCCTTTTTGCAGGTGAACTTCGTTTTCTCAATGTCCATCATCGGCGATATCTTTAGATATCCGCCGCGCCGGGCATCGACCAAAATCCGACCCAGCAGCGTAAGGACGTTGTGCGCCGACTTATTGGAAAACTTCTCGCGCTGTAGAAGCCGGGACTCCAGGGCGATAATGTCAGCCGGGGCGATTGCCTGTAACGGAACGTGTTCGAATGCCGGCAGCAGGTAGCAATCAATAATGGTGCGATACCCTTTAATGGTGGACGGCTTCAGTCGCTTCTTTTCCAAATTGCCTTCTGCGTCAATCGTGCCGGGAATAAGGTAGGTGCTTTTCCATTCCTCCATGAATTGACTGAAGGTTGCTTTCTTCAATTCACGGTAGGTACCGTCATTTATGTCGATGTTCCTTCTGTGGAGATAGTCTTCCGCATCCTTCTTCCGCTTGAATGCTTTCCAGGTGAGTTTCTTGTTAACCCACAGTCCAACGTCGTAACGCTTGGGGCCCTGTTTTTCCAAATGCGCGTCCGCGTCCTTTTTCGCCGAGAATGTTTTGGGTTCTTGGCCGCGGATTTTGACGAGGTAACCGGCGTCTTGTTTAAGGATCTTGCCGAGGGTCCGAGTTACTATTTTGATAGCCATTTGGCCTCCTAGTTAGGTTGAGTGGTTAGGCCCGCTGTGGTGTTCGAGCACCTATGCGGGCCGCTCTCTTTCACTTCGTTGCTTTCTTCGCCATCACAAATCCGTTGTCCGTTTCGTCAATCTTGAAACCCGCACCTTTAATGTCGGCCAGCACCGGCATCACGAATTGCCGGGCGCTGCGTTTATTAAGGTGGGACTTGCCGCCGACGCCTTGAACGATCTGGTCTGCGTTTCTCGCTTTTCCATCACTCAATAATTCGAACGTCTTCGCGCGGAACGTTCCCGCCTTGAATTTGCCAGCGACAAGTTCGGTCGCCTTGGTTGCCTTTGCTTTGCTTGTTTTCGTCATTGTCGTTGTCTCCTTTGATTTGCCCTCGGTAACCGAGGACGAGCGAATCATTGAGCCCGTTGCGCGAAATCGAAACATTTTCGTGATGGGAATCTGAAAGGCGTAATCGGTGGGCTATCCGACACCGAGGTCACCCGAATTTCGGTCGAAAAGGGCCCACCTCATCGTTTTCGGGGCTCGCCTCAGGGTAACGGCCTATCCAAGCCCTAATGCGCTCCTGTTTAAGGGCTGCCAAAACGACGGCGTAAGCGTTCCAAATCTGCGAGGTATTCCCGGCGTAGCACCATCGCCTTTTTGGTGGAATCGGACGGATAGTGGATCTGCTCCGTTGCCAAACGGGCGAGAATCCCGTTTTGAATCTGAATAGTTCCGCTCAGTGCCAAAACCAGCGCTTCGCGTTCGGCTCGACTCAATGCGAATTCCTTTTTCATGTCCCCTTGCTAAAAATGGGCCGGGGTGAAGGTTCGAAGCCCCGGCCCCTATCACCGACGAAGACGGGCTCGTCGGAGTTACTGCGGCTGTTCGCGTACCGCAGCACATTGGTTAGGCCAACTTCACCCGTGCAAATGCCTTCTCGTTATATGGGCCGCCGTCGCACTCCGAGCGACCAATTACGCCAACTTCGTGCGTCTCGCTGAAACGCTCTTCGAGGATTTGAATATCGAGTTGGAGCCCGTCCACCACGACATAGCCAGCGTGGAAATCACCAACGACCGCGAGGTATTTTCCGGTTGTGAAAGTGTTCGGGCCGTACTCAGTCAGATAGACTGGCTTGCCCAGCAGCGTGTCGGTTTGGTCTGTGCCTTTGCCGAATACATAAATGGGGCGTCCGTTTCCGCCCTTTTGCTTGTGGACCTGCTTGGCCACGTCGCGGTGCATGACCCACACGGCTCCCGGCTGATATTGCGCCTCCAGGCTAAACAGCGCGTTTACCAAACCGTCGTGAGTGAGTTCCATTATTGTGTTCCCTTCACTAACATCACGTGCGGTGCTGATGCCTTGTGCCGAGGCAGTGAAAATGCCCAAGGGCTGCCCTACGCCGCTGCCAATCAGGAAAGCTTTTTCTTGCGGTCGCGCATGATGGAGGGCCATTCGAGAAAGGATGCGATCAATAAACGCTCTGCCACCGGTCCGCCGGAGATTCCTCGATATCTTGAAGAATTTCCCCATCAGGTGCGGGATGAACTGACGACCTTCGAACGTTGTAGAGGTATCTTCGGACAGGGTTTCGTTTTCGGCTGCAAGCCATGCCGCATCGCTATCCTCATCCTGAAGAACCCCGGCTGATAGGTGACCGGCTCTAGTAATGAACTCCCGTTGGCTGATGCGGCGCACAAAGGTCGCCGTGTCCAGTGCACGTAGCCACGCCTCCATTAGCTGGGCCGGAACGGTATATCCGCCCTTTTCGTCGCTGCCCGAAGTCAGCTCTGCGTTGACCTTGCCGGTGTTGGCGTAGTGCAGGAAGGCGTCCATGTACTCCGGCGAATTCCATTTTGCTGCGAGGCCTGCCAACGCTTCCTTCACGCGGCTGTCACCTTGGCCGGAAAGCTTTTTGACGGCAGCATGGAGCCCCACCAGTTCGATCTGGATATCCAGCAACGAACGATCCGTTTGAAGCTCGCGCGCACGAACAATGTCCAAAGCGGACGGATTGCTCGTACGGTGGCTGGTAGCCCGCAAGTACGTGCTGATTTGATGTGAAAGATCTCGTTCGCGTTGCGCGAGTTCGTTAGCGTTCATTTTGGTACTCCTTCTTTGTCCGGGACACTTCGCTTTCGATCTCGGCCTTCGTAAGAAAGCCGAAGTCGATTGCCTCTCGCAAGAACTGTGCTGCAGACGAATTCGCGTCATCAAGCGACCCTGCAAACGTTGCGGGCATCGGTCGTAACAAAGTGTCGGCGAAGGCGATGCCCCGACGCCGGACGCTGTCGCGGAATTGCGGTTCCAGGTCGCTCAATGTGGAAAGTCGGACAATTGCTAGCGCAATTGCCTTCACGAGCGTTGTGTGTTCCGGCTTGAAGCGCTGCGCTTGGTCCGAGCAGAACTTATAATGTTCGGCATCGAATTCGTTTTGTTTCTGGCGCAAGGCCGCACGCAGCAAAGCTGCATTGTTTGCCAACACCCGTTCTTCAGTTTCCAACGCAGTCGGCTTCAGTGGGTCGGCGACTATGGCTTCAGCCTGGTCGGCGGTGTTGCGCCGCAATTGGCGGACATCTTCTAATCGCGCTTCGACGGTCTCCAGCGAAGCACGCATGCGTGCCGTTTCCTGCGCTTTCTCGCGAAGTGCCGGCGATTCATCGATAGTCGGTGTTCTCATAGTTCTGTCCTTTCACCCGACGGGGTCAATAGCTGGAGCCGCAACCGGAGGAAATCGGTGTTTGGCACAGCGTCGGTTTCTGCGCTATTGCTGGTTCCGGCATTCGCTTTGAATTGCTGCAGAATGTTTCGCAGCCGCGGAAGATCCGCCACCGTCCGAAGGCCGGGCATCTTTGCGATGAGAACCCCTTGGTAACTACTGGGGAGGCCATAAAACATAACGTTGTCTCCTTTCAATTTCGGCTCTGTCCACGGAATTCGGCCAACTTGCCGTTGCCCTTGGCGTGTGGGGATATTCGAACTCGGGCGCGGCTGGCGGGCGTTAACCCAAACTCCACAAGGTACTGACGAATGGCTGCTCGCGCTTGGCGGAGGTGGACCGCATAGCGAGCGATGGACCGTTCGAGTCTTTCAATCGCTTTGAGTGCGGCGGTTTGCCGCCGCCCTTTTAACGTGTGGCCTGCTGTGCGCAGGCGTGCGACTAATGTTTTGTTTTCCGTGTACAGCGCATTGATATCGTCAATTTCGCCGTACAGCTTGACGTACTGGAAGAGGGCCGCACCATCGATGATGGACAACACCCCCATTTGGTCGAGGTATCCCACGATTCGGTTCCATTCAGCTCGCTCCACCCGGCTAAGGCCATTTGGGACTTCGGGTTTTCCTTTCGGTGGCTGCGGCGTCGTAGTGTTACCGTGACGGTCTGGCCGGTACGTACCTCGCGCTTGGTGCTCATCAATGCTGCGGACGTTCTTACCGCCCGAGAATCGGTTTCCTGGCATATTGCCTACCTCCTATTTTGAAATCATTCGCCGACCGCATTCGTATGAAGGCAACCTGCGGTATAGAGGACCGTCGAGCTCGGAGGATCTTGAGTCCCCTCCCGTTATGGGCCGCAACCTTCATCGGCTCTCCTTCCTTCTGACCCATCTTTCAACGGCGTCCTGGATCTCATTCGCACGTATCCTGCGTCCCAATTCGTCTTGCACTGCTGAGTGCAGCGGCTCATACAGGTTGTGGAGGCCTGCGAGCCACTGGAGATAGCTGTGTGGAATTTCGGTAATGGGCAGACCTCTGTGCTTCCCAAAAGGCATACAGGGCGTGGCAGTCTCTGTACGTTGTACAGATGGCGTTTCGGCCGCAACGGTGGGCGACGGCGTCAAACTAGCTTTGGGGCGAATTTTATAACCGTGCTTCGCTGGTAGCTGGAAAAGCGTAAGGCCGAGCCGGATATAGAGGAGACCGGCCTTATAGATCTGCTGGGCCTCCGTGGGTCTCATAGTTCTTCCCACAGTTCCCTTCCAGAAAATTGCGCCGAAGGCGCAAAGAGCGCGTCGGCGCTCTTTTCATTTATAGAAGGTGAAATATGTATATATCTATTCTTTGAATTATCCTTTGCGCTAACGCCAAGCCCGCCAGCGGTTTCCGCGGTAATTACCAAAAGGAGCTTTTGGCAAATACCAAAAGGAGCTTTTGGTATCGCGTTCATCAATCCCACGTGAACGCGAGCGAATACTAAAAGGAGCTTTTGGTATTCGTACGTCAGGTTCGTCATTGCGTGTTGTCCTTCAAAGCAGGTGTAAACAGTGGAAAGTAACGATGTGCTCGCCGGTCCCTACTAACAGAGAACCAAGCTTTATTTTCCAATGCTCGAATTGCTTTCGTTACAGTTGGCTGAGTAAATCCCGACATTTCGACAATGGCAGCCACTGGAATGTCCGAGAAGTTCGTACCCCATTGGATTGAGTTGCAGATAATCCGGCCAATGGCCTGCTCGATAGCTGCTAACTTCGTTCGCTTACTCGTTCCTTTTTTCAATGCCCGTATTTCCTTTTGAAAGGCGAGGCCATATTCCACACTGGTCCAGTTCCACCACCATTCCGGGTCTGCCTTCTTGGCCGCAGTGACAGCGCGTTCCTGGCGTTTTCGCTGTGCTGACCGTGTGGGCTGCACCTCATCCTGAATTTTTGCAGTCTGCGGCGATTTACGGTGTAGCCGAGGACGATGCACATGTACCGGCGCGTCAGGGGTCTCGCTACAAGCAAAATCAAATTCGGTATAATTCCTTTTCATATTCACGTTTGCTTTCGGGCCTGCCGGTCTTACTCACCGCGCGGGCCTTTTTGTTTTCATTTCGCCTGTCTTATCTGTCCCGCCTCTTTCGGCGCGACTGCGACACGCGAAAGGAATTCCTCAATGTCACTCCGGGCGATCCGAACATAGACACCGACTTTGAAATACTTGAAGGGGAGGTCGCCAGTATGGATATGCCCGTAGATCCAAGAGCGCGGCACTTTCAGTAGCGCGGCAGCTTCAGCAACATTTAATAGGTTCTGCTCGGTGACGACGCCGATAACCAGCGCTGAGAGTAGCGCCAGAAGCTTCGAGAATGTACAAAGCGCGATCACGACGTCCCCCGGATTTTGTCGTTAAGCCAATTGACAACTTCTGCTTGAACCCAGCGGGCGCGTCTTGGGCTAAGCCGGATTGGTGAAGGGAACCGACCGACACTTGCGAGGTATTTAATAGTGCGGGCCTTCAGGCGCGTGATTGCCTCAATATCTGGCAGGTCGAGAAGGGGCGGAGGGCTGGACTTCTCTGGCAGTTCTGACTGTTGAGGTTCTTGCTTTTCGGACATACTTCGCCTTTCAATTCCGGTTATTCACTCATTGTCGGTTTCTCCTTTTGGTCTCGTGCTCAAGCTGCTCCAATTGAAGCGGCGAGCGGTGTACGGTAACGTACACACGTATTCTACTGAAATGATCGTTAGTG
>Ga0137465_1000331_pt1 | contig 24786 bp, 13 predicted proteins | sample EasRivERMGT828_2_FD_104906 | JGI IMG/M metagenome (GOLD analysis project Ga0137465, IMG submission 104906) | Soil microbial communities from meander-bound floodplain in the East River, Colorado, USA - East River MetaG ERMGT828_2 | ecosystem: Environmental > Terrestrial > Soil > Floodplain ... | reverse complement strand
GGACAGCGAAGAGGCCATCTGGAACAGCGGCCGGGAAGAGATGCCCAATTTGGGCTACAAGATTCGCCACAAGGAAGGCTACTTTCCGGTGGCGCCGGCGGACACCCAACAGGACATCCGCACAGAGATGTGCCTGATCATGGAGGAACTGGGGGTGAGGATCGAGCGCCAGCACCATGAAGTAGCCACGGCGGGGCAGGCGGAGATCGATTACCGGTTTGACACGCTGGTCAAGAGCGCCGACGCGATGATGGTTTACAAGTACGCGATCAAGAACGTGGCCAAGCGGCATGGCAAGACCGTGACCTTCATGCCCAAGCCGTTGTATGGCGACAATGGTTCGGGCATGCACACCCATCAGAGCCTATGGAAGAAAGGCAAGCCGCTCTTTGCGGGCAGAGAGTACGCCGGCTTGAGCGACACCGCCCTCTACTACATTGGCGGGATGTTGAAACACGCGCGGGCCTTGTGCGCGATTTGCAATCCTACCACCAACAGTTACAAGCGTCTGGTGCCTGGCTACGAGGCGCCGGTGAATCTGGCTTACAGTTCGCGCAATCGTTCGGCTGCCATCCGCATCCCGACTTACAGTGAAAATCCCAAAACCAAACGCATCGAATACCGGCCACCCGATCCGGCGGCCAATCCCTACCTGGCCTTTGCGGCGATGCTGATGGCCGGGTTGGATGGCGTCCAGAACAAGATTGAGCCTGGAGAGCCGCTCGACAAAAATATTTACGAGTTGCCGCCGGAGGAATTGAAGCGCGTGCCGAACGTCGCTGGCAGCCTGGGAGAGGCGCTGGACTGTCTGGAGGCGGATCACGACTTCCTGCTCAAGGGCGATGTCTTCACCAGCGACTTTCTGGAGATGTGGATTTCCTCCAAACGCAAGGAGCATGATGCCTTGCGTCTGCGTCCGCATCCCTACGAATTCTTTCTCTACTACGACGTGTAGCGGAGAGGAAAAGCGGGAGGAACCGCGAGGGCGTGGATTTCTGGAGTCCACGCCCTTATTTTTGAAAGGCCGCCAAAAGCCGTCTTCGAAAACGCCACCAATCTTACGCAAAGACCTCCTGAACCACTTCACCGCCGTTGAACGTGACCAGTTCCTTCCGGTTGTGATGTAGCCCGCGGGTGAATGATCGCGTCCTGGGTTGTTGCCGCCGCCTTCGGCCGTGGGTGTGCGCCCGAATTCTCCGCCCCAGATCACCAGCGTGTGCTGCAACAAACTCCGTTGTTTCAAATCCGCCAGCAGCCCGGCGATGGGCCGATCCACCTTCGCGGCCTGCTTCTGGTGATTGCCCTTCAGGTCGCCATGCGCGTCCCAGCCGCCCTGAATCAATTGCACAAAGCGCACACCTCGCTCCACTAATCGGCGCGCCAGCAGACAATTCCTTGGCAAACAACTTTGATTCCAGCCCCAGAAGTCACGTCAACGCCAACGAACCAAAGCCCGGGCCCGTCCGCCGCAGCATTTCGCGGCGGCGCATGATCGGCGGACCGAAATTTCCGCAGCCGCAGGATAGTAATTGAAACCTCATGAAATCCGATGTTTCATACTACAAAGAAGCTCATGGTTCAATCAACCGGAAGAACGCATGGCCAGTCTCCATCGGCAATACCACTTTATTGGTTGTCTCGGACCCGAGCAGGTAGTGCCAGTCCGCGTTTGCCAGGCCGGAGCTCCGCTGCAGCAACATGCCCACCGCTTTCTCATCCCAGGACACTTCTACGGTGCCGCCTGTGGGCGGCGCAATCCGAAGCATCGGCTCGGGAAACGGACTGAGGTAATAGCCCGTGATCGGGTCTCCCGTGTCCGAAGCCCACTCCTGGCCGGGAGCCAACTCGCCGCTCGCCTCCAGCGAAAATGAGATATCAATCGTTTTTCTGAGGGAGATAATGGGTGCGCCAGACAGTGCTCGCATGAAGCCCCGGAAGGGAGCAACGATCTCCGCCTGGTGCCCGTCCGGCGAGAGCGCGATTCGGGTGATTCCCTGATAGACCGGTCCCCTGTCCGCCACGAAGGTGATGCTGGCGAAATCATCGGGCGGGGGGAGCCGGTAAGTGCCTGCGCCCGGAGAGTCAAACCAAACCCATTGCGAGTAGTAGTCGTAGGTGCCGGGCAGCACGCGCACGATGCCGTTCGTCTGGTCTTGAATGGCGGCGTTCAACTCGGTCTGGTTGCGCGCGCCGTGATTGAGGTAATGGCCCGTGTTGAACGCGCCATTATAGTACTCCACCTCCATGTTCATGTCATAGCCGCTGCTCGTCGGGAAATAACCGCCTTCGTGCAAGCTGTATCCGGTCGTGTCATCGTTGTCCACGTCCATCGTGACGATGACGTAGTAACGCCCCTTTTGCGTGCTGGTGCTGGCCGTGCGGCCGATGACCCCGGCGGTCCGGAAATAGGCATAGAGATTCTCCGCATCGTGGGTGAACTTGAACTCCACCAAATCGATGTCCGGATGGTCCACGTATGCGGGCACGTCGTTGGAGGCGGAATGATCGGTGTCATGCGTATCCGGGATGCCGTGATGCAACACGCCAGGACCGCCCACCGGGTCGGGATACGAACGCACCGCCTCCCAATCGGAAAAGTCGCCGTCAATCCGGATGCCGTGAATGCTCTCAGCCCATGCAGATGCCATCGCGAAAAGCACGCCAGCAAACACAGCTCCTTTGAGCAAAACCCATCGGTTGCATTCGTTTTCAGCCATTGCCACGCCAGTCGGCCAGATTTTCACTGCGGTCACGGATTTCCTGATGCTCTTGAGTAATTCGCCATCGGTTCGGTTCAGTGAAGTGAAGAGCGCCGTGCGTGTTTACCATGCTTGCGGCGCTCTGCCAAGATGCCGCTCCACCACAGTCCGCGCGTCGTTCCGGCGACAGCGCCACGTCTTACAAGAATTTGACTCGATTGTACTCGCCGGACAGGTTGGCCGGGATACACTGCCGGCATCAACAGTTATGGAGAACGCGCTGATTCCTCCAGCCAGAAAACGGTCGCGAAGACCGGCGACGCTCACATTCGGCAAGGCCAGGAACATTTTCTGGGAACGCGCCTGGGAGGCGTTGATGCTGGCTTTTCTCGTTCAGATATTCGGAACGATCGCCTTCGGACTGGTCAGCAGCTTATGGAGCAGGATGGCGCCTTCGCTGCCGCCGGGCTTTGCCGGGAAATGGTCCGAAGCATCCTGGGATTTCAGTTTCTTCCATCAATACCGGTTCGCGGTTCTCTTCGGGCTTTTTTACATCGCCAAGGTTGCAGGCAGCTTTGCCAGTTACTCGCGCAACGAAGAGCATCGGATTGCGGCCAAATGGGCAAAACGATTTTCGCGCAAGCTGTCCGAGCAATGGTTCGGTCTCGTGGTGATGAATGCATTCATGGCGTTTATTGCGGTGATGGTGCTTCAGATCACGCAGCAATTCTCTTTTGCGCAATGGATGTGGCATCTCCTTGTCGATTTGCTTCGCCCTGCGATTGATGGCATTGCCAGCCTTTTGTCCGCTGGCCTTGTGAGCGGCGTGAAAGCCTGGGCTATGTGGTATCAGGCCAACCAATCCAGGTTTTTGTTCTGGTTGTTTTACAGCGCCGCCATCTGCGACGACCTGGGGCTGCCGAATTACAAGACTCTGTGCCGGTTCCTTTGGCATTGGTTTGCGGAGCGCAAGAAAAAATCTGTCGTCGCGGCAGCCCCGCCTGCATGAGTGACACCTATCTTCAGGGAAGAGGACGCAAACGAAGAAAAGGCCAGCTCCGGGCGCATATTACCGAATAGTCAAAAAGTCGTTGTGGTTGAACAGAACCAGCACGAGACTTTCGCGGGCGCGCAATTGTGGAGCCACCGGGCTTTTGTCTGCGGCCTTGTTGGCGACTGGTGTTGTCGAGTCATTCGCCTTTTCCTTCGAGCGTTCCATTTGTTTCGCAAGGAACTCCCGGCAAAGCCGCAGCTCCTCTTCATTCGGGCGCCGCGCAAGTATGCGCAGAAATGCCTGCCGGATGAACTTCGTATCATCGTTCGCTTCAGAGGCCAGAATGCGGGCCAGGGTGCGCGACTGTGCCAGAGTTATCTCACTGTTCGCCAGGGCGAGCGATTGCTGTGGCATCACGCTGGGCTTGCGCTCGTAACATTCGGTCACGGCCGGTCCATCGAACACCTTCAGAAACTCCACCTCCTTCTCCGCCGCGAGACGCAGATAGATGCTGCGGCGTTTCGAGGTGAGACCCAGTTTGTGATCGATGTCCGGCCCACCCATCGCCGGGTCAAGGCTGCCAGCAATGTAGAGCAGATTGTCGCGCACCAGCTCGGCTTCCATGCGCCGGGAGTTCATCCGCCAAAGATAAACGTTGTCGGGATCGATCCTCGCATTGGCCTCCTCGGGTGTGGAAGCCATACGATAGGCGCTGCTGGTCACGATCAGACGGTGCATCGCTTTCATACTCCAGTGGCGCGTCATGAATTCCGCCGCCAGCCAATCGAGCAATTGCGGGTGTGAAGGCGGGCGGCCATTGTTGCCGAAATCAGCCGGCGTGGAAACCAGACCCTGACCGAAGTGGCGAAGCCAGACGTGGTTCATCGCGACGCGGGCGGTCAGCGGGTTATCAAGGCTTGCCACCCAGCGAGCAAAGGCCAGGCGCCGTCCCGTGCTCGACTGCGGATAGCTTTCCGTCGGACGCGGCTTGTAGGCCGTCGTCGGGGCGGCGGCCAATTCTTTGTCGGCCTCGGCGAGGGCCTTCTCGGCTTCGGCCGTTTTTTTTCTGGCGGACTCCAGCTCTTTGGCGGCTTTCTCAGCCGCGTCTTTTTTCTTTTTGATCTTGTCCGAGTCCGGTTTTTCCCGGCTGTCTTTTTGCGACGTTTCGTTGTCCGCAGGTTCCAATGCTTTCGCTGCCTGGTCAGACTTTGCTTGCATTTCGCGCTCAGCGACCTGCGCCAGATGGACTTTCAATTGCGCTTCCGCCCAAGCCAGTTTGCGCCCAATCGTTGCCGCCCCGGTCGCTGCTTGATTCCACTCCTCTGTATCCTTCTTGTTCTCGTCCTCGAGCTTTTCCGCAGGCACTATTGCCCGCAGGGAGGAATGGCGCAGTTCGGCAATCGAGATATTCATTTCCTGTTCCTTCAGTTTCTCCGTCTTGGTCGAGGAATTGGTCTGAAGCCTGGCCAGCGCTTCACGGGCATCGGTAATGGCTTTCTCCGCGGCAGCAATCGCGTCTGCAATGACGAAGTCCCGCTTGTCCGGAAATGCAGCCAGTCGCGGCAACGTCACCGGCTCAAGCTCCAAACGCCCGCCCAGCGCCTGAAGAACTCCAGGCAACATCACCCGGTTCGTGTCCGGCTTTCGTTCGTCACCGCGGATGAAGTAATAGGTCGGCGCGTTGGTGTCCGTGTCGAACACGCGCACCAATCCATCCTTGGCCGTGTCGAACTGGCCGGGGACCCTATCGGTGCGCACTTGATGCGGCTCAAAAATTGCACGCACATGGTAATATTCCTTCTGCGAAATCGGATCGTACATATGGTCGTGACACTTCGCGCAGCCCAAAGTCACACCGAGAAATGCCTGGGCCGTGTGTTTGAGGGTGTCCTCCATCCACTGCTCGCGGCTGAGCATTTTGTAGTTGCGCACGAGGTAACCGGTGGCGCGAAGGGCGTTTGTATTTTCGGGCGCGAATTCGTCTGCCGCCAGCATCTCCAGAATCATCCGATGGTAACCCTTGTCGTCATTGAGCGATTCGACGATCCAATCGCGCCAACGCCAGATGTGCGGTTTGCTGTCGCGAATCTGGTTGCCGCCGCTCCATCCCGCCCAGTCGCTGTAACGCCACACATCCATCCAATGGCGTCCCCAGCGCTCGCCATAACGAGGATCATTCAGCAACCGCTCGACAACTTTTTCGTAGGCCTGAGCCGACGTATCCTGGGCGAAGGCGCGCTGCTCTTCTGGTGTCGGTGATAATCCAATCAAATCCAGATAAACGCGGCGCAACAGAACTTCCTTCGGCGCTTCCGGCCGAGGTTTGAGTTTTCGCGACTGATGCTCCGCCGCGATGAAGGCATCAATCGGATTTCGCACCCACCTGGCATTTTTGACTTTCGGAACGGTTGGGCGCTGGACCGATTCAAAAGGCCGCCACCGATAAGAGGCGAGATACGTTGCAAACTCAGCCGAGCGCTTTTTGTTTTCGGCTAATGCCTTGCGGCTTGGTTTGTCCTGGGCATCGCCCGGATTATGGCCGAGCAGAAGTTCAGTCTCATTGGCCACACCATCCCCGTCGCTGTCCTCTTTGGCGACGCGTGCCAGCCGGGTGGGGATATCCTTCTTCTCGCCTGATTCGGCCAAGTCCCTGCCGAGCATGCGCAGCCGATGCCCAAAAGGATTGTGAGGAAAATCATCCAGGCTTTCCGGAGCTTTATTATCGCTGGGCAGATGACAAGTCGTGCAACGATTCAACTCCTTGGCCAGGAATTTGTCGTAATGCTTCGACAACGCCATTTTGTTGGCGGGCGTAGCTCCAAGCGGCCCGGCCAAAAGCGCCAAAACGGTAACGCCTAGGATATGATTGAAAGGCTGCTGTGACATCCGGCTGATGCTGGAGTATGCCGCGTTTGCAGCCGGCACTCAAGCAGATGTTGGCGCCCCAATCCCGTTGAATTTGTCGTCGTCGATCTTCCAGGCTGTAAAATCGGCGGCGAGACGGGTGGTGAGGTGCTGCTTCTTCCAGTCTTGCCATGCCGGGTTAAACAGGTGGCCGTCCAAACCCGTCGGCTGATGCCGAGACTCTGCTGCCCAAGGATGCCGCCGAGCGCCGCTGGCCAGTCAACCCGGAAGGCTATCGCGTCAATCCAATTCATTCTCGATGAAATCGCGAAACGTTTCGCGAACGCGAACGGTTGCTCCCTGATCCAGCCAGATTTGTTTATCGCCGCGATTCGGAACCCCGGTAACTGCCGGGCATACTTCCCTGAGAAGCCGTCTCACCTTAAATGTCGGGCTTCTGGGATTTATATGTGCTTCCACATCGTCAGCGCTTCTGAATTGTATATGGTCCATAGTTGCGCAGACGATCGCGGCGTTTTCACGGCGATTGGCGAACAGGAATCGAAGTGCCGGGTTCAAGAAATCGTGCATTGAAAGCCCTACGAACGATATTTTTGTCGCATTGGTGATTTCCCTGTGTGCTCGCTTCCAAATGGAAAGAAAAAGCTGATGAAGATTAACATTTCCGGGGTATGCGCCTTGCCGGAGTCCCCGGCTATCCGGCTGTTCCTTTAGACAAAAGGTCTCTTCGTTCACAAAACCGTTTTGATCAAAAACTTCCCACGGGAAAAGCACGGGAGGCAACGTGTCCGCACATGGAGAGAAGCATAACTGTTCAATGCGATCCTTAATGCTGGTGCCAAAGAGATCACCATAAGAGCACAAATGCTCGCCTTCAACTTTCCTCGGCCACGCGATGGTCCCGTGCAGTTGTAAAACACACAGATCATCTCCATGTTCCAAGGCTCCTACTGCACGGGACGTTAATCCACTTGTGAGCGCGTCGGCAGCGTTCACTGCTTCATTTTCCCCGGATACCTGACACCGGATGGAATATGCCTTACTGAGCAAGTATGGCAGGTATGGCTCATAGTTGAATGTCAGGATCGCGACATCTCGGCGGAGCGGAAAAAGACCCTTTTGGAAAAGCTTCTGAATGAAAACGTAATAGTCCGATTTCTCAAAGTTTTCCTCAGGATCATGCAGAGCGAGCGCGAAGCGGAGAAGTCGTTTTAGGTTTTGGACTTCCTTTGGCAGGCGATTATACGCGAGGTTGCTGAACTCGTCCACCGTCGCAAATCCACCATGACGAAACAAATCTATCGTTTCCTTCATGGCGCCCCCCATCATTTGAGCAATGACCTTATCGGTGTATTCCGTGTTGAATTTGCCAAGACGCTCAAGTTCCTCCCGGACGCGCTTCTCGGAAGACATAAGGAGGCGGAGTCCGTTAGCGACTGGATATCCTGAGGTTACCGATGAGCCAGCACCAAGAATGATTACATGTCTTTTATTTTGCTCTGCGTTTGCCATGCTCCGACTCGCGGGTTCTCGTTCAAACGTCTGAAGGGGCCTTACTTTTACACCGCTGCTCAGGGATAGATCTTCTCGATCTTGCCGTTCACCGAAACCGTGAATCCCGAGCCCAGTCACGCCTGCGTTGCGTGCTGAATGATGTCGTCCAGAATCAGCGCCAGTTTCGAATGTTGCAGGAGCGGCGGGATGTTCGTCCAGCCTTTGCTCAGGAAAAACACGGTCAGGCCGCTCTCATGCCACGCGCGGCGTTCGTGTGCGCTTTTTCCAATGCGGTAATCGCCTGAGAGGACAATCCATTGCCCTTCGCCTCCCAGCGCGCGAATCCATTCCTCGTCTTTGACATCGGGGCTGAACTTGTCCTGGAGGTGAGTGAAGCTGTGCTCGGGCTTGACCATCTCATGCAACGCGCGGGCATGGCGGATGGCCAGGCAATTATCCAGAAAGAATCTCATGCAGCGAGTCGCTGCTCGAACTCGATGGCATCGCGGATTTCCGTTTCAGGCACTTCGTACCACCGGGCGACTTCGGCGATCGATCTCGTCGCTTTGGCTGCCTTGGCCAACACTTCAGTGGGAACGCCATGCGGGGCCACAATCGGCCGTCCGAAGTTGCGCGTCGGGTCAAGGACCACCATCCGTTTCTCTCCGAGTGGCCACCAGCGGACCAAACCGCTGCCTTCAATGAATTCCAACTCTTTTAGAAATGGTCTGATGATTTGCGCAAAGACTTGTTGACTCTTCACCAACTCAATCAAGCTAGGCTCGCCAGTTTCGCGATGCAATTCCATGAAGAGCTCCCGGCCATCAGTCACAAATCGGTTCGTGCAGAACGGATGCGAGACTTTGAACAACGCTTGAGCCCGTTCTTGCGCCTGTCGCAGGGTCGCCCAGGAGATGCCCGCCGTGAGAAACGCATCGACAAAGCGGATTTCGATAAGGTCCAAAAAGCCGAGCGCCAGGCTGTGGCCAATGGGTTCCCATTGGCCCTGCCACAGGGGCTGCGAGACATACGCCTTCTTTCGAGAGCGATAGCGGTAACCACGCAACCAACGCCGAATGCGCCCGGTCGAAACGTTTGTCAGCCGCGCGGCATCGCGGATTGAGTAAATGCCCGTGGTGAAATAGGTGGAGTCCATATCATTTGCCCTGCGTCCGCAGGAACTTAACCTCGCCAGGAGAAGAATTTCAACGGAATTCCAGGTGATGGGTCAGAAGAGGGTGTGATTAAAAGTGGGTGAGATAGTACCTCTGAAACTGGGGACAGGAATGTCCCCCAACCTGCCGGCTGAAAGCCGGCGCTACGTAGCGCCGGCTTTCAGCCGGCAGGTTGGGCGACTTTCTAGTCGCCCGTTCACCCACTTTAATCACGCCCGTCAGAAGACGCGTAAACGTTGGGTGTGGACCGTTGATCGGCTTTCGGTCGGACTGTGGCTCCTCCGCTTCCGCTGCGCGTCAACGCTTCGGCTTGTGTCCTGTCCTCCAAAATTCAGGCACTCATTTCGCTAAAATGCGAGACACTTGGCTCGGCTTGCGCGCCAGTGTCCACCAAGTGTCCAATCCTTCGCTCGGGATGGACAGTCATTCGCTCCGGACGGCCAATCACTGTCCCAGGAGGCCCGGCAGTTCCCCAAAATGAGACAGTGTGCCTGAGTTGGCCCGGAAATTTGCACGACAAGAACGCAAGCCGAGCGGCCTCGTGTCCAAGTCTTGGGAGTGAGTGTCCAACTTTTCTGGTACCGCTAGCAAGCTGAGGCGAGGACGTACCATCTCGAGCGGTACCGTGTCCATGCCGAGGGGAGGATTGCAGAAGCCGACAGGTACCGTGTCCAAGTTTTCAGGTACTTGTCTCATCCCCGGACAGCGGTCTTGGAAGAAGCAGGGCGTAGAGGCTGACAAACGTCCTCGGGGGAGAGGGACGGGGTGAGGGCGGACAACCTTCCAATCACTGAAGCTTAACTAAATGGCGTCACGCTCGCCCCACGGCGGATAGCAGAAAGAAGCTCGCTATTCGGTCAACGGTGCCAAGGCGCCGTGTTTGTTAGCGGCTCTGGTGCTCCGCATTTTCTCGAGGACTTTTCGCAGTCCTTCCGAGACTGCGTGCCACGCATTGGCGGTCGGTTTGGTGTTCTTGATGGGCTTCCCGTCAGGCGGCAGCGCGTGATAATCCTTCAAAGGGGTGTATTTCCAGTCACAGTTCTCGACGATGATTGAGACCAATTCGGCGTCGCCCGCCTGCCGGCGTTCCAGCGCGCGTTTCATTTCCACCTCGCGAATATAATCGGAGGCTAAAAAGCGGTCGTTTACCAGCAGGGCAAAAATATCGGCTTCTTCCAGCTTCTGCTTGAGAGTCTTGTCCCATTCATCACTGGCGGTAAGATTGAAGTCGCTCCACGGATCCACCAGACCCTGTGCCCTGAGCAATTTCAGCCGGACGATCAATTCATCACGCTGCTTCAAATCCTTCCGCGGGTAACTGATAAATACCTTCGCTTTCCACTGGTCCGGATCGCGCGCTTCTGGCGAAGAGACGCGGTTCAACTCTTTGGTATGATCGACCGGTTTTGTGCCCTGAAGCGTAGAGATGCTCGATGCCTGCCCTTGCTTCTCGTCTTCTTCCAATGATTTCACCAACGCGGATTCGCCAGGCGGGTTCTCCAACTCGATTGTCTCCGCCGGATTTAAACCCGGTATCTCCGCGTGAATCCGCCGGAAATCGTCGCGCACCAGACTGGCCAGGCGGCGACGGGCGTCTGCGGGACCACTCACCGCCACGTCTGCGGGACCACGCACCGCCACGTCTGCGGGACCACGCACCGCCACGTCTGCGGGACCACGCACCGCCACGCTGATGGTGCGCTCTGCGGGGTCGGCGCGGACCAATGCGCGCGCGCCGTCCAGTTCCAGCACGACGCCGTTCATCCAGCGCGGCTGCTTTTCGCTCAAAGGATACGTGCGCGTGATGAAGCGCGGCACCAACCCTTCCGGCAATGCAGAATATTCGTAACGCAACTTCGTGAGACCTGGCTCCTGCCATTCCTTGCCCAACTTCGGTTGTGAGGGTGGAAGCCGTTGCGGCACCAGCCAATCCTCGCCGTCCTCTGTGAGTGGGAATGCAAGGTCGAAGCGCCGCATCAACTCCACCAGATAACGCCGCATTTCAGGCTTCTCCTGTGGCAACACACGGGCGACATCCTTCAGCGTCATCTCGCCGGTGTCCGTTGCGGCCTCCCGCAGCAATGTGTAGATGCCGCTGGTGACCCAGTGGGGATTGAGAATAGTTGCATTGCGCAGGCGCACGTCGTCGCCGTAGTTCAGGGCGATGCCCAGCGCGTGCAATACGCCGGCCAGACTGTCTTGCTTGCTTTCATCCGTCACGCCATGCTGGACGCACAGCGCGCGATAATCCGCGTAACTCAGGTAATCCTGCTTCAACGTCGTGCGCATCAACGCCAATTTTTCCTTCACCTCGAACCATGCGGCGGGAAATGTTCTTCGCACCTCCGGCATTTTCGCCATGGTTTCACTCAGCACAGTATGAAGTTTGCGAATGCCAGTGCCATCCTTCTTCGGCTTGGCGCAATCTGTCTCCACGAAATCCACGATGAACGGATACTTCTCCTGGAGCGCATAACGGTCCACCTTGCACGGATGACTTTTGCTTTTGTTCAACACCACAATGACCGGCGAGGTGTTCCCTGAATCCGTGGCAAAAGCCCGAATCAGTCGCAGCCAATACTCGGCGTCCTGCCGTTCGCTGTCTTCGCGCCCGGTGAGCACCAGCACGTAAAGGGCGCAGTGTGTGAAAAAGAATTGATGGGCGGCATGCGTGATCACCTGACCGGCAAAGTCCCAGACATGAACGCGTATCGGGACGTTGCCGCATTTGACTTCCCATGGATCGATGGCGATGCCCGGCGTCTCCTTTTGCCGGAGATTGAACTTGTTCTCGATCAACCGGCGCACGATGGATGTCTTGCCTGCTCCGCCCCGGCCAACCAGCAGCAAGCGCACTTCGTTGAGCGGCCGCGCGGCCACGCGCTGCTCGAAATAATAATCCAGAATCTTCCGCGGATTGAATGTGTTCAGAACCTCATGCGGGATTTGCAAGGCCGGGCTATAGTGCAGAAAAAGAAACTGCAACATCTTCAAATTCTTCAAGGACTGTGGCAGTGTGCTCAATTCGTTCTCCTGCAAAAAAAGCCTCTGCAGCTCGCCCAGTTGGCCCAGCGACTCAGGCAATGCCCTGAGCTGATTTGCGGCGAAGGAAACCTTTTCCAGCCGCACCAATTGGCCGATGGAGTCAGGCAGCGCGCTTAATTGGTTGTCCTCCACGTAAAGCTTTCGGAGATTAACCAATTTGCCGATCCACTCCGGAAGTGCTGTCAGGCGATTGTGCGACAAGTCCAACTTCTGAAGCTGGACGCATTGGCCAATCGACTGCGGCAATGCCCCAAGTTGGTTTGACCAAAGGTCAAGCATCTCCAGTTGAACCAACTGCCCGATCGACTCGGGTACCACGCTAAGAAGATTGTGGCGGAGAAAAAGTTTCTTAAGGTGAACCAACTGGCCGAAAGACTCCGGCACCTTCCTGAGGCCCAGATTGGATAAGTTCAACAAATGCGCTCCTTCCCGAGCTGCTTTCTGAATCCTTTCCTCCGCGATTTCTTCCGGGGATTTTGCCATACCATCTTGAGACTAGCCGCAGGGCACCCCCGTCCGTCAAGCCACAGCTTGGAACGTCGTTTGCACAGCATCAGCGGAGCAAGGAATTCATTCCGCTCCGGCCAGAACTGGCGGAATGAATTCCGCACTCCATTTCGGTGTAGCAAGGCGCGGAGTGGGGGATGTCCAGAAGTTGTTGTAACGCCGACATTCCTGTCGGCAAGTTGGGAGCCTTTCCAGGCTCCGTGCGAGGCTGGAAAGCCTCGCAACTTGGCCGGCTGGAAAGCCGGCGTTACGAACTGAGCCGCCGCTTCGGAGTGCTGGCGGGGAATGAATTGCCCGGTTCCTCGCCTTGCCCAAGCAAAGACTCCATTTGTGTCGGATCACAATATCCTAAGTTGAACCTTCTTACGTCGGTGCCTTCAAGACGATGTCCCAACAATGCTCTGCTGGCACTTCAATTGCTCAACATTTCGACGCGAATCGCGCGGGCGGTTCGCCGCGAGTAATATCGTCGGATAGAATTGGCCAAAGGACGTGCCGCGATTGCGGGCCAGGACAGATTCCGGATCCGGGAATCTGCAGGCAAAGATTGGCAACCTATGTTTACCGAGTTCAATTTCCTCCTCACTCAAGTGGAGTATATCCGTGCCCTCATGCAGGCGGCGGCGACGTATAAACCGGACAATAAGGACGTGCCGTTCGTGACCGGTTTGGTGACCACTTCCAAAGCGATCCGCACGAATGCGCAGGCGAAATTCAACACCACCATACTCGCGCAGGGCGCGACGCGCCTGGCCGCGGAAACACTGCACGATGCGTGCGTCGGGGTGTATCAGTGCATGAAGTCGTGCTACCGCAACGATGCAAGCTGTGTGCGCGCGATTGACGCCCTGCCGGTGCAGGATCAATCGCTGGCAGAGACGTTGAATCGCGGACAGAAGTTGAGCGCCTGTTGGGCGGCCCTGCCGAATCCGCCCGAATGGACGACTCCTTTCAAGGTGGAGACGATGGATCGCGCGGCATTTGACGCGTTGGTGTCTGCCCTGGAGACAGCCATTCGCGATGAAGCCGCAGCCGAGCAGCCGTTCAAGCTTGCCGAAGGAGAAGTGCGAAATCAGCAGGCGGTGCTGAGTGATTTTGTGACAGCGGCCCTTGCGCAAGGGCGGGGACAGTTTCGTCCCGGCACACCGGAGCGCGCGGCCATCGATCGCGTGCCATCACAGCCGGCGACGCAGGCGCCCAGTGAGGCGCACATCAGTTTGGCAGAAAGCCCGAGCGCGGGAACGGTGCACCTGCAATTGGACGCAGATCATGCCACGAGTTTCCAACTGTGGCACAAGGGGCCGACCGATCCTCAGTTCGTGCTCATCGAGGAGGTGTTGTTGCCCGGCGAATATATCAAGTCGGGTCTGCCGGCCGGTGCGCACCAATATAGAGTCGTCGGTGTGAATTCGCGCGGCGAAGGGCCGGCGAGCGCAGTGGTGTCCCTAAACGTAGCGCAGGCGGCGGCGGCGTAGGCATAAGTTTCAGTGGCCTGCCATCGTCCCAACGAGGGCAACTCCAAGTAAACGAGAACCATAAAAACCAAACATAGAACAAAGCAATGAATCCGTTTCCTCAAGTAAGCATTCCAGGCAATAAAGTGGATCCCAAACGATGCGTGCAACCCGGGACAGGCGCAGCGCTCTTTTGGGCCTTTTTCATAGCCATCGCGGGGACATTGCTGGGCATCGTCGTCTCGTATGGGATATTGCTCTTGGCTTTCATTTTCTATCCGCTGGTCGCATTCTATTTGCACAAAAAGGCTGCCGCTCTGATTCATGGATCGGGTGTGCGAGTCAGCGCGGCGCAGTTCCCCGAAATTCATCGCTGCGTGGAAATATTCAAAGAACGGCTGGGCGTGACCAAGGAAGTGGAGACTTATATTGTGGAGTGCAACACCTTGAACGCTGCCGCGGTGAAGTATGGGAAGAAGAATGTCATCCTGTTGACGGATGATCTGATTCACGGCTCTCTCAACTCGGGAAATCCTCAGGCGGTCGCCTTCGTGCTGGCTCATGAACTGGCGCACATTGCGCTGAATCATAACAGCCTGTTCCGCTCCTGGATGGCCAGGCACATGAAGAAGTTGGGGCGTCTGGACGAATATTCAGCCGATGCCGTGGCGCTCACGCTGGTGGGCAACAAGACCATCGCGTTCAATGGCCTTTTGATGTTGACGGTGGGCCATGCGTTGCTGCCCTTCGTTAATCCGGAGAGCATCGTTCAGCAAGCTCAGGAGGTCGCGCAGAATAAGTATTCCAAGCAAGCGGAGCGCGATCTGACACATCCACTGCTTCTGAACCGTCTTCAACGGATCGCCCAGGCTGCGTGATCGGCAGCCTTTCACCGTAGCGCGCTGACGGGAGCGCGAGCGTTGCGCGAGCGTCCCCGCGAGCACACTTTTCCAGGGAACTCCGAGGCTCGCGAGGACGCTCGCCCTGCCCCCGACGAATAATCCTTTCACGCCGCAATATATCACCCCATGGAAATTGAACTGCCGGGGACTTAGCTTAAGTCCATGAGTTCGACAAATGTGAGGGCCAACGGAGCTGCGGATCTTCCGGTTGCGCCGCAGGAATCGGCCAAAGCCGTTGGCTTGCGCTACGTAAGCGATGAAACGCCCGGCTTTCGGCGAGTCAGAAAGGGAGCAGGCTTTCGTTATCTGAGGCAGAATGGAGAAGAGATTCGCGATGCCAAACACCTGGCGCGTATCAAGGCGCTGGCCATTCCACCGGCTTGGACTGACGTCTGGATTTGCGCGGTTGCCAATGGACATCTCCAAGCCACCGGACGCGATGCCCGCGGACGCAAGCAGCATCGCTATCACGCCCAATGGCGCGAAGCGCGGGACGAAATCAAATACGCGCGGCTGATTGCCTTCGCCAGGGCGTTGCCGAAAATCCGCAAGCGCGTGGCCAGGGATTTGAAGCTGTCAGGACTTTCGCGCCGACGTGTGCTGGCCACGGTGGTGAAATTACTGGAGGTAAGTTTCATTCGGGTTGGCAACGAAGAGTACGCGCGGCAAAATCGATCCTTTGGCCTGACCACCTTGCAGGATCGACACGTCAAAGTGAATGGAGCGAAAATGCGCTTTCGTTTTCGAGGCAAAAGCAAGAAGGACCACAACGTAGATATCGAAGATCCGCGTCTGGCCAGGATTGTGAAGCAGTGCCAGGAGCTGCCCGGCCAGGAGCTGTTTCAATACCTCGACGACGACGGGAAGCGGCGGGATGTGAAATCCGAGGACGTGAACGAATATCTGCGCGAGGTGACCGGCGCCGATTTCACGGCCAAGGACTTTCGGACCTGGGCGGGAACGGTGCTGGCGGCAATGGCGTTGCAGGAATTTGAGAAATTCGATTCACAGGCACAGGCTAAAAAGAACGTGGTGCGCGCCGTCGAAAAGGTGGCGGAACGCCTGGGCAATACGCCCACGGTCTGCCGCAAAGGTTACGTGCATCCCGCCATCCTTGAATCCTATTTCGAAGGGACGATGGTCAAAGCGTTGCGGCAACGGGCAGAAGAACGATTGCGCGGTTCCCTGCGCCAACTCCGACCGGAAGAGGCCGCCGTTCTGGGAATGCTGCAGCAACGTCTGGCCATGACTCGAGATGGAGCATCGTTGCGGCGGCTTCTCCGAATTTCAAATCCCGTGGGCTAAGATTTCCCCAGCGAACGAAGCGGTGCACGACGCTTATGGAAGCAACTTCGCCCGGTAAAAGCGTTGCGCGGCGCCGGCAGCGGTTGAATCCACCACCGGCATCTGGCCGGAGGTATAGTTGACGGTCGTCAGGCGGCTCCAATCGATCAGGTTGGTCGAGATTTCAATGTCGTAGCTACGGTTGGCAATTCCCTGCAGCAGCATTTGGAACTGGCCGTTGGATAAGATCTGCGGCTGGCTCAGCACGGATCCCATGACTGTCAATGTGGCGAGGTAACTGGCGGGGGTGCCGAACGTGTTGGTGACCATGAACGTGTAGGCGCCTGCCTGCGCAAACTGCACATTTGTCAAACTCAACGTCGCGTTGGTTGCATTGGGCAGGTTCGTGCCGCCAAACTGCCACTGGAAACGCACCGCCCCACTGCCGCCACCTGCCGCGGCGATGAACGTGGCATTGCCACCGATGTTGGCGACTTGATTGGTGGGAGCCGCCACCACGACCAGATGAGCGTTGGTGGTGGGCACACCGGTTGTATTCAGCGAGTTCGTCACGATGACGTTGTAAGTATTCCCGTTGGTGAGTTGCACGTTGGTCAATGTGATCGATGTCAGGTCCTCGCCAAAGGCATAAAAAAGTCCGCCACGCCGCCAGCGGTAGCCTAAAGGCGGTGTGCCGCTGCCGAGCGCGCTGAGAGTGACATTGCTGCCTACGATCACCGTCCGACTCTGTGGATGCGCCAAGACAGACGGTAGCACTCGCACCGTCAGCGTGGCCGGCTGGCTGAAGACCGAGCCATTCTCGTCCGTGACGAGGACGCGATAAGTACCATGATTGCTTAACTGCACGCTCATCAACATGAGCGTGGAAGCGATCGCGCCGTTGATGTTAGTGCCATTGAATGTCCATTGGTATGAGAGCGGGCCCGTGCCCACAGCGGAAACCATAAAAGTGACATTACTCCCCGGTCCCGTGGACTGGTTTTGTGGGTGAGCGATAATGCGCAGGCCTTCGGTGACCGTTAACCTGGCGGCGGCGCTGGCCACAGAGCCTGCGGGATTGGAAACCACCACGCTGTAGTCGCCGTTATCCGCCGCTCGGATGTTATTCAAGATCAGCGCGGCGCTCGTCGCACCCGGAATATTCACGGCGTTGAAGCGCCATTGGTAACTCAATGGCCCCGTGCCGCTGGCCGCAACCGTGAATGTGGCCATGTTGCCTTCATTGGTCCTGACGTTCTGCGGCTGTGACGTAATCGAGGGCGGGGCCATGATCGTCAACACGGCCACCACGCTGGTAACGGCGCCAGCGCTGTTGCTCACGCGCACGCGGTAGTTCCCAGCGTGAGCCGCTTGCACGTTCGAAATCGTATGGGCGGCACCCGTGGCCCCGCCGATATTTGCATCGTTAAACTGCCATTGGAAAGTGAAGGGTCTGCTGCCACACGCCGCTACATGGAAAGAAACATCGTTGCCAACCGTGGCGGCGCGGCTGACCGGTTGGGCCGCGATCAGCGGCGGCAGCGCGGGCTGTGCTGCATCGGGAGCGCCCGCCGTTGGATTGGCGCCGGCCCAATTCACCGCGTCGTTGCCATGATCCAACGCACTGAGCCGCTGCAGCGATGGTCCACCGCCATCGGCGTTGGTCGGCCAGGGCGTGGTGTCGTTATAGACCACGCGATCCATGAGGACGTACGGCACGAAACCATTGCCCGATTCGGGCTGATCCGGGCCGTAGAGTTCCACGCTCTCGCCGCCGTTATCGAGCTTGCCGTCGTATGGCCCCAGAATGTTGACATTCGTTGGAACGCCATAGCGGCTTCGGAACGCCGCCAGTTGCAGGGGGGCGACGGCGGGATTGAAATTCACGACCAACAAATAACCGCCCGCGGTCAGGGAGACGTTGGTGGGGAAGACAAATTCCACCGCGTTGCGCAATTGCCAGGTATTGGTGTGATGGCTCGAATCGAACAATGAGACGCTGGCGCCGGTCGGATTGTGAAGTTCAAGGAATTCATCGAGATCATTATCGTTGGTTCCGTCCACGGACGGCGGGTGGTACATGATTTCATTGATCACCACCGGCGACATGCGCGGATAAGCGTTGGGCAATCCTTTACTCATGCGGAACTCGGCCACACTGGCGGGCGTGTCCACACCGAAAGTTCGCTGGCTCATGGCCGTGAAATCCGCGCCACTGCACGTGAGGTGGCGCCCAAAGGACACGCTGTTGAACGCCGCGCCAAAACTCGCCTTTGCGCGATAGCCGCTGAGGTTGCCCGCCAGGTCGGCTTCGGCTAGCCAGACGTCATCTCCATGAGCCGAACTCAACGTGAAGGGCGTGGACGCATTGGTCGAGTTGAACTGGTTCTCATAAAACACCAGATAACCGCCGCCGGTGAGCGTCGTTCCATTGGGGATGCGATACTTCTTGAAGTTCCTCCCACTATTGCTCAGGTACCAGCCGCTGAGGTCCACGCCAACGCTGCTGGGATTGTAGAGTTCGATGGCGTCTTCCAGCGGCGGGTCTGCGTGGGTCAGCGCTTCGTTGATGACCGCATTGGGCAACGGACGGTAATTGCTCTCGCCTGGGGTCGGCGTTTCGGGGAACACAACGATGCCGGCGGCGCCGTCTGGCAATCGACCCTCGGAAGCACCCGGCAACTGGCTCCCGAAATAAACCGTGTCAATGACGCCAAGGCCGCCAGCGAGGATGCGAATGGCTTCGCCCTGGGCGTTAAGATTGAAGTTCACATGATGCCGTCCCGAGCCCGGGTTGCCATCGGCTTCGAATTTTGCAAAGTCACGGCCACCGATAAAACTCAACGGCGGAACCTGAAACAACATTTGGCCAGGAATAGACAAGTCATCGGTCACAAACAGTCCGCTCAGTTCCACCGGCTGCGTGTCGAGGTTGAACACTTCAAACCAGTCTTCGCCATTTTCGGAGTTGGCGAGCCACTCGTTGATGCGCAGGCTGGCGGCGCTGCCGGTGGTGGCGGGCGCGGCGTTGGGTGCGCCTGGCGTCGGGCCGGCCAGCAAGCGCCATTGGCTGCCACTGCGCCCAATCGGCATGTCCGTCACCTGAAAACCGTATTCGACCGAATCAAGCATCTGTCCTGCGCTGCTGAAGAGATACACTCCGTCGCTTTCACCTGACAGACTGAAGGCGGTGTTCATATCGGCTCCCCAAACCGTGGAAGCCGGTCGCGAGCTGTCGCACCAGACAACCAAATAACCGTTCGCCGGAATCGTCGCGCCCGCAGGGAATGCCCAGCGACCCGGTTGCGCAGGTGAATCGCTCAGACTCATTCCGGCCAGACTTGAAGCGCTGGCGTTCGTGTTGCGGATTTCAATCCAGTCAGCGTAAGTGCCCCAGGGAGACAACGCCGTCTCGTTGCGCGCCAGGACTTCATTCAGGAACGGCCCTGAATAGGAAAGCAGATAGTTGCTGGCCTCCGGACTGACGCTGCCCGCAAAGCTGACGACATTCGTGGCGCCATTGGGCAGGCGCCCCTGGCTCACACCTTCGGCTTGCGCGCCATAGGTGGCGCGGTTCACTTCGATGCCGGCGTTGTCATAGAGCACGATTCTTCCGCCGCCAGCGGGCAATTTGAAATCCAGGTGGTCCGGTCCCGGCAATTCATCCGCCAGCAACTGCACAAAGCCGCCAGGGGCGATGAAGGAAAGGGAGCGCACCTGGAACAAGGCGTTGCTCACTCCCAGATGGATGCCGCCCAACGCGACGGGTTGACTGCCGGAACGGTTGTAAAGTTCAATCCAATCCTCTCCGCCGGGGATAGCGTTGGCCAGCCACTCGTTAACGACGAGGTTGGTCTGAGCAGCAACGCTGACGGCCATGTTCAGCGCACCAGGTGTCGGCAGCGTTAACTGCCAGCCAGCGGTGCTGGACCCATTCACGCGCCCAATGGACAAATCGGGCAACTGCAACCCAAAGGCAATGGCATCCACGCGTCCGGTGCTGGCGTTGTAAAGGAATACGTTTTCTCCCTTGCGGCCCAGGGCAAATCCAGTGTGCAAACCTGGGGCGGCGCTGTTCGTGTCGCACCAGATCACCAGGTACCCTCCGGCGGCAATGCTCGTGCCGGGCGGGAAGACAAACTTGCGCGGATTGGCGTCGTCCGTCAGGCTCCAATCCGTCAAGTTCACGCCGCCGCCGCCGGCATTGTAAAGCTCCACCCAATCCGGATAAGTACTGCCATTGGTGACGGCCGTTAAATTCTCGGCCATTACTTCGTTCAAGACCACATCGCTGGTCGGGAGAGGACTGTTCATCAGTCCCGGCGTGCCATTCTGCGCAGCGCTGGCACGCCAGTTGGCTGGATTATCCGGATCGCCATTCAGGTCGATCAGTTCCAGCGAATAGCCTCCCCCATCAGCCGCGGTCGGCCAGCCATTTTGATCGTCGTAGTCCAGAGACAGGATCGTAGTGGCGCCGCCACCTGGCAAGGTGCGCAGGATCGTAATGCGTTCGCCGCCATTGTTCAGTTGTCCGCCGAAATAGCCGAACACGCTCACACCCGGATAGCGGGCCGCAAACGCGCCCGGATTGGCCGACGACGCAAGCACGATTCTCGCGCCGGGCGCCAGCGTGCTCCCGGGCGAGAATGCGAAGGAGATGCCGTCGAAGTAGAATCCGGTCAGGTCCAGCATCACGCCGCCCGCATTTTCCAACTCGATGAATTCAAAGGCATCACCACCAATCGGGTTATACATGAGCTCGGTGATGCGCAGAGGTGAGATGAGTTCCGCCACCATGAACGTCGCTTCGTTGAGCGCGCTCCAGTTTGTGCTGACGAGCGCGCGGGCCTTGACCAGCAGGCTGCTGTTCACGGACACGGGCGCGGAGTAAACTCGCGCGTGCGGTGAAATCGCGCCCGAACCATAAAGCCGCGGATCGGCGCCGTTGGTCGTGTAATAGATGGTGCCGGCCGGGGCCGTCATGGTCAGGTTGAACCCGGCTGCGACACGCCCGCCGTGCTGGTTGAAGGACGGAGCGACCACGTTCGGGTACCACCCGCGAGTGCGGAATTGGGTCAGCAAACCGCTGCTGCGGGTGGAGAAATTGAAACTGGAATGCGCGCCGAAAGTGGCTCGGTAACCCATCACGACGTCGCGCTCCTCATAGAAGGACACATTACGGGTGTGCGGATTGATTTCCCGGCCCGGCCCCACGTCGCCCCAACGAGCCGATTCGCACACGATGGCGGTGTCAATGTCCTGCAACATCTTCATGAAGACGGCCGCCGGACGGTTGCGCTCCGGAAAGGCCGCATTATAGATCGGGTTGACCGAGTCGGTATAAAAAATACCGCCGTTAAAGAAATGCCTGTGCACGCGGTCGCCCAACAGCACGCGAAACTCGCTATTGGCCAGGAGCCGGGTGAGGATGGCCGTGGGATTGGACCCATTATTGTCGCTCAGCAGGGTAAAGTCGCTGTCGGCCATCGTGTGCTCCGAATCCCACGCATGAAAGCGCCACACGCCTCCCTTGCGATGCGATGCGTACAAATTCTTGTGGTCCCAATCGGTGTTATTGGCCCAGAAATTTACCAGCAAATAATCGATCAACCCCGGCACATCCAGATACTGCTGCAACTGCTCGTAATTCGCATTATTGGCCAGCCCCGCATTAATCACCCCCCACATCGTGGTGTAAGAGGCGGTGCTTCCGTCCACCACGTCGCTGCTGTCGTGCTTGAACACATCGTAATCCTCCTTCTCACCTCCGTAATAGGACGCATTAAAACTCGCATCCGGCCGCTCATGGATGAAGTAAAGCCCCCAATAAAGCCCGTTCAAATACAGATGCACGAAGCGCCCGTGGTGCGAGCGACCGCCGGTCAGATTCTGCAAATCGGCCACATACTGGTCTCGCACATACAACGACCGCGTCCGCTGCGTATCATTGTTATTGTAATTCCAATAATTATTATGGCCCGCCGCCAGCAACAACGTATCGAAACTATCCACCGGCGAATCCTCAAAGACCTTATAGTGCAACTTCGTCGCCCCGAATTCGCCCTGGAAAAACAGTCGCAACCCCAGCTTGAGCGACTTCCACTTGCTGCCCCCTGTGCTCGAATCATCCGGGCTGGTCTGCCCCTGCATCTCCAGCCCGCAATCAATCTGAAAACCCTCACTCCCATCCGGAAGGATGAACTCCGCACTGACCGGCTTGCGCAGAAAGGGTTCCCGCCGCACATAAACCCCTTCAGCCGCCCCGAACAACAGATTCACATCCGTCATGATGGACACACTCGGCAGCGACGACAACCCTTGCAGAGCGAGGTTTCGGTAGTCGTTAGTGGGATTATTCAACACCTGTGGGTCCATCTCATAATCCGCCGGATTAATATCGAAGCAATTCAGACCCAACGTGCAGGGCGAATCCCAGATCAGCGGGAACCCCGCCGGATTGGTCGGCTGCGTCAACACATGCTCAGGAAAAATGTAAGTGTGCGAGGTTACCAGCGACTGCAGCGAGCCCGCCTTGAAGGCAGCCGCACGCACGATCACCACTGCCTTGTTCGACGTGCCCGCCACCGGGATCGGCCCTGTGTAAAGGGGGCTGGCGTCAGTAGGCGGCTTCCCATCCAGCGTGTAACGAATCTGCGCGCCGGGCGTTTCGGTGCTCAACACCAGGTTGAAGGGTTGATTGAAGAGACCACTCTTGGAAGAGGCATGCGGCGGTTGAGCAAACCCGGACACCGCCGAAGCCACATTGTTCGTGGCGCGCGGGGTGGGCGTGCTGAAATAGGCGAGGCCACCGCCAGAGGTTCGTCCATAAGATTTGTCCGCCCGCTGCTCAGGATAATCCGCGCCGGGTGTCGGGCCCAATTCACTCACAGCCACGCGCGGCGATTCAGGCCCGTAAAGGCCCAGATAACCCCCGGAAATACTCAGACGAAAGTTCGTATGATTGGTCGCATTGGCCGCCGTCGTCTTACGGTCCTTGCCCGAGGCGAACACCAGCAAATATTGTCCCGCATTCAGCGTCACCGCCGGGAAGGTCCATTTGCCCGGCTGAGCCAGATCATCCGTGAGCGACCATCCCAGCAGATTCACCGCGCCCGCGCCGCGATTGTGCAACTCAATCCAATCCTGCTTCTGATTGTCCTCGTCCACCACGCTCGTCAGGTTGTCCGCCAGGATTTCGTTGAGCACCACATCCGCCGCCGCCGCGGGATTGAGCGTGTAACTCCAGCCCGCGCCGCCAAACGCATTGGCCGCCGGGGACAAATCCTGGATGCCATGCCCGCCCGTCCAACTGATATTCACCGCGCCGCTGAGCGGTTGCGGGAATTGAAAGAGGTAACGCGTATTGGGTGCGGCATCGCTGCCTGCCACCGCCACGAGACCGGTGGCTGCCTGGCCATTGACGCGGAAGTCCGACACATCCACGCCACTCACACTTTCAGTGAAGAGCACTTCGACCTGTGTCAGCGTGCGCACCGTGGCGCCCGCCGCCGGGGCCGCTGCGGCCACTGCGGGCGCAACCGTGTCTGCCAGCGTATAACTCCATGAGGCATTGGGCGCAAGCGGGTCGAAAGGGTTGCCCGCCTGGTCGGTAATGACCGTGTCCGGGTCGAAGCTGACCAACACGGTGCCCGGGGCTGGTTGCGAAAACCCGAACGTCACCACGGCCCCGGTGCTGGTCAGGGTCACAGCGGGGAATTCATTGTTGATGATAAGGTCCGCGGCCTGTTCCCCCACCACCGGCTCACTGAAGGTGACGGTGATCTGGCTCAGGCTGCTGACTGTGCTCCCCGGCAGCGGGGAGACACTTTGTATGGTCGGTGGAACCGTTTCCGCAGCCTGGCAGGTTGAACCGGCACTCAGCGTGAAGAGCACGGCTGCTGCAAGTGAAGTGACAAGTGACCAGTGACGAGTGACAAGTAATGAGTCTGAGACAGTCACTTGCCACTTGTCACTTGCCGCTTGCCACTTGTCTTCTTTCATTGGGATGTTACGAAAGTGTTACATGAAAGACGGATTAGGGCAATGACTGTCTTTTCGAAATCACCGCCAATGGTAGCACCGCTCGCGCTGCGAGCGTAGGCCCGCAGCGCGGGGAGTGCGCCCGTCCCCGGGCGCAGCAAGGTCGAAAACTGCCTGCGCCCGAGGACGGGCGCACTCCAGCGCAACTAGCAATTAGCAATCAACAATCAGAAATTGCTAATTGGCAATTTTGAATTGGTAATTCCTGAATTTTGCACGGAAATCACCGTTTTCGCCCTGCCGGAGCGAATAGAATTGTCTCCGATCGATTGTTAGATTCCGATTTTTTTCGTCGCGTTGATGAAGTGCAAAGTTTTTTTTGCGCTT
>Ga0137465_1000330_pt1 | contig 24806 bp, 25 predicted proteins | sample EasRivERMGT828_2_FD_104906 | JGI IMG/M metagenome (GOLD analysis project Ga0137465, IMG submission 104906) | Soil microbial communities from meander-bound floodplain in the East River, Colorado, USA - East River MetaG ERMGT828_2 | ecosystem: Environmental > Terrestrial > Soil > Floodplain ... | reverse complement strand
TAAGTCTTCCGTGCGAGATCGATCCCCTGCCCGCTCAGGTCGATCCCCACCACGTAGCTACCGCGTTTCAAGAATTCGCCGCAAGTGAATCCGTTGCCGCAGCCTACATCGAGCACGCGAGTCTGCGGCTTCAACTCCCCGGCGAATGCGAATACATGCGGCATAAATCGCACGTGCATGTGCGATTCGTTGGCATTAGCAAAACCATATTCCTTGTAGCCCTTGTGGTCCATTACTGAGCTACAGAGTCACTTTGGAGATCTCGAACGACGGTAACGGACGCCGCTGCAAGACCGCTTCATACACCGTTTTCATTCGGACTGAGATGCGCGCCCATTCGAAGTTGGCAGCCACTGCGCGGCAGCGCTCCCTCCGTGATCGCGAGACGTCAACGTCTCGCAGTGATTTCAGCGCTTCCCGCAACGCCAATGTTATTGCGGCAGGTTCGAGCGTCGTTACCCAGCCGGTATCCAGCCGGTTCACGATTTCCGCCAGCGGCACACCTGGGGTCAAGAGCACCGGAGTGCCCGCCGCCATCGCCTCCATCGCTGCAATGGCGAAACTTTCTGAATAAGACGTCAACGCAAACACGTCAGCCCCTTGCAGGAGCAGTTGCTTGAATTCGCCCGCTGCGAACCCTACGAAGTGAACTCGTCCGCGCAACGCGCCGCGCGAAGCCCGTTCACGCACCTGACGTTCGTAAGCGTCCGAACCGGTACCAGCCACCACAAGCAGACCGCGTTCATCGCCGAGTTTTTCAATCGCTTCGAGCAGCAGATGCAGGCCTTTCTTGTGGTGCAGACGCGCGAGGAATAGCAGTACAGGTTCGTCGGGGGCTACGCCGAGCTTCTGCCGTAAGCGTGCGCGCGCGTCGGAAATCTTCGTTGGCAAGTCGAAACCGAAAGGCAGCACGAAGGCGGGCGCTTTCAGCCCAAGCGCGGCAGCCTCGGCAAGCTCTTGTTCGGCGGTGTATTCGAGGCCGGCGCTTGCGTTGAGGTTGGCGCGCTCCCCGAGCGCCAGATATGCGCGTTTCCGCAGGGCGCTTTGCTGCATAGCCCACGTGCACAGCAAGCCCAACGGCCGCACCAAGTACGGCACGCGTCGGCGGCGCGCAAGCTGCATTGCCGCCGTGGGTGCGTAGGAAAAAAGGGCGTGGACATGGATCAAATCGTAGTCAGCAAGATGTCGTGCGAGCCAGCGGGTCAATGACGCAGAAAAGGCAAAGTCACGAAGCGGCTTCAAAGGCGAATTCAAGCGCGGGAAGAAACGGATCGGCACGCCGGCATACTGGATGCATCGCCCCAGCGGCACATCAAGGACTTCCGGTCCGTTGTCGTTGGTAGTCAAAATCTCCGCGCACAGACCGTGGCTGTTGAGGGCGCGAACAGTGCCAAGCACCGCCTCGGTCGGGCCCCCGCGAACCGGACCCACAGACGGGATGACATGCAGCACGCGTAGAGCGCCATCAGCAACGCTTCGGCGCGGCACGTAGTGCGGGCCGCGATCGCCATCCGCCAATACCGGGCGCCAAGCAGTATCAGACGACCGGCGAGCGAAGGCTGTAATTAGTTCCTCATAAACTGTGATGAGACGTTGAGTCATCACATCCATGCTGAAGCACTCACTCGTCAGGCGCCGCGCGTTGCGCGCGTAAGACGCACGCAGGGCAGGAGCCACCAAAAGCCGCTCGATGGCCTGCGCAAGTTCGGCGACATCGCACTGTACCATGGCACCTGCCTGCGCTGCTGCGATTTCCTCTGCAACCGCAACGTGTTCTGAGACTACGCAGGCGAGCCCCGCTGCCATGGCCTCGACCGCAGCCACGCCGAAGTTTTCGGAGTGCGAGGGCAGTACAAACAAATCAGCCGCAGAGAAGGCCGCCAGTTTATCACGGTCCTGCAAGAAACCCGCCCAGACGATGCGGGCATCCGGAATCAGTCGCGCCGCCTTGGCGCGCAGTCGCGCCGCGTAATCCGCTTCACCCTTCCCAGCGATCACCAGCACCGGTTCCGGCAATCGTTCGGCGATTTTAGAGAAAGCTTCCAACAACAGCTCAATTCCCTTCTTGGGATCGATCCGCGAGAGAAAAAGGACTATGGGCCGGCCAGCCAGCTTTGGAAATCGCTCAAGGAACTCTGTGCGCTCCGGCAGGCTGGCAAACTCGCGCAGATCAATTCCCAAAGGGATGACGACTGGCCGGGTTTTCAATCCCAGACGACTGGCTTCGGCCTGCTCCTGTCGGCTCGTAAAGTGGATGGCAGCGGCGTGGCGCAACAACGGCCTTTCCACGATCCGGAAAGACATCGCCTTGAGCCAGCGGCGACGGTTGATCATACCCCAGCGGTTCAATACGCCCAACGGGCGCACGATGTAGGGCACGCCTTGCCGGAACGCTTGACGTGCCGCTGCCACACTGGAATGGGAGAATAGCGCATGCACGTGAATGAGATCGTAGTCGCGCACGGATCGCTCCAACCATGTGCGCAGGCCGAACGACGCCTTGTACAACTCAGTCTGCTTGCGGAAATAAATGTGGGTGACCCCATCCCGTGTGACTGGCACACCTAGCGGCACCGCCAGACGGCCACCAGGACCGTCGTCGTCTGTCGTAGCAATATCCACGGCCACACCGCGTTCGACTAAACCCCGGGCCATCGTGGCCAGCGCCACGCTCGGCCCGCCGTGTTCCAGCGAAATGGAAGGAATAACGTGAAGAATCTTCATGCCGAGCCCCGCCATTCACGCAGGACCGCCACCGCAGATTGTTGAAAATTACGCGCGCCGGTCGCGAGGGAATGTCGTTCGCATCGAGCCGTCGCGGCCGCTGAATATGCGCTCCATTCCGATTCGGGCAGCCTCGCCGCCTCGCGCAGCGCCCGATAAAGCGATTCAGCATCCTCGGCCGGAATCAGCCAACCATTTCGACCCGGTTCAACTAAATCGAGCGCAGCTCCGGTCCGCTCGGTTGCGATCACGGGCAGGCCTGCTGCCAGCCCTTCCGGTACGATCATACCCCAACCGTCATAGCGCGAGGGAACACAGAGCACATCCCCCTTGCTGTACTCCGCCGGCAGATCGTCCCAATCTCGAAAGCCGACAAACTCGACTCGTTCGGCAAGTGGTCGTAGCCTCTGCTCCAGTTCCGTGCGCAACACGCCTTCGCCCAGGAACCGTAAACGGACGCCTGGCTGTTCGGCCGCGAGCCGCGCAAACGCCACAGCGAGCAAATCCACTCCCTTACGTCGTATTAGCGACCCGGAGAATAGAAACGTCGTTGTTCCCGACGACACCCGGCCATCGCGGTGTTTGTACTCAAAACGCGAAAGATCGGAGTAATAGGGTACGTTGAAGAATTTGCGGCCGCAGCCGAACTCTTGTTCGTACTGTTGGAGCGCGAAGCGCCCGATCCCCCAAATGGGTGCGCGCGTGCGATGCAACGGTGCGAGGCGCCAGCGCCGATAAAGCCGTCCGATCCATCCCGAACTCCGGAAGCCGGGCCTTTCTCCCCAGAAACACCATGCCCGGCGGCTGCAGGCCCGGTTGCGCATCAATTCCGACGCCAGGGAATGGTTGTAGAAATTGAAGACAGCCAGATCGGCCTGCTCGATCGTCTCGGCAGCAGCGTGAGACTTGGCGGGATCATCTTCCACCACCAGGTGTGGGTGAGTTATCGTCCGCGGTCCCCAACTCCGATTCTGCCCGCGCGAGTAGAGGTAGATCACCCGCAACTCGCAGAGCGCCTCGGCATGAGTGGCGTTGAACAATTCCACCTGATAAGGCGAGGTCAAATATGTCAGAACCGCGATTACAGGTTTGGCTTCCAATGGATCACCCTTCTGGGTTTCACCGACCTTTGAAATAAATGAACAACCGCAACAGGCCAAGCCAGGCCAGGACGACGTAGCTGGTCAGGATCAATTCCAACATGGAACGCATTCCTGAAAAAAGTGCCATCATCAGCGTGCTGTAAATGACATACATCCCGAAGCTCGCGCCCTGTGTCAACAAGCGGGTCGCCATGGACGAGAGCCGGCCATAAAACCAGCCCCCCAGCGCAATCGCGAGCAGCCCGCCGGACATATAAAGCTCGCCAATTGTGGAGAAGGAATAGGAAACGCCCTCCACGCCCAGCGCGGTTGGCAAGTCGAAACCCGGATCCACCGGTTTGCCAGGCCAGAACACCCGCGGAATCGGACGCACCATTATCCAAATCAGGTATCGATGATAGACATAGGGATGAGACTCCGGAATAAGTTGAATGATCTGGCAAAACCGATAAATATTGTCGTCCACGTGCAGATAATCCGGACGTCCGACCGCTTCCGTCTGCTCCTTCTCCAACAACGCTCCCAAGCCCACACCACGGTACGCCAGCATCACTTGAAGGAAGGCAAGCAATGCCCCAACGGCGATGGTCACGACAATCATATGCTTTGTCTTCAAACGTTGCTGGGTAAGCATCCATAAGATCAAGCCCATGCCGAAAACGACGCCGATGATGCGCCGGCTCCCCGACTGTGCCAGAAACAGGGCCATGACCAAGGCCATGGCTATGGAAATCACTGTCCGCAAATCGATCCATCCCGCACGCCGGGCCACGATGACCGTGAGGGCTGGCAGGAGGTAACCAAAATACTGGATGTGATCGAGAAACGCATCCCAGCCGCCAAGTTGCTCCCGCCCCCACGGTGCGGACCACCGTCCCTGGCCCACGTAAGAGAACATGTCCACGAAATTGAAATCACAGGGGATGGCAAACCTGAGCATCCCAAGAATGAAGGCCAGCACCGTCACACTGAAATAAGTATTGGCCGAGAAATCAACGGACACCGATCGAACAACCGTTGTAGGAACGATCCATGGCCGTTGCATCGAGCCAATCCACACCGCGACGACAAACAAACCGATCCCGATGTAAGCGGTTCGGACGTGCGCGGGTTCAATCGCCTCCATCGGATAGGCACTCTGAAGCAAGTCAAGCAACAACCAATAGATCGGTGACAAGGCCAGCAAATGCTCGCCACGTAGCAGGGATTTGGGATCCTTGAACGCCGCGGCCAAGGGCGCCGCTGACAGTCCGACCGTCATGGCCAACGCGGACTGAAAGAGTGCCCCTTTGGGCTGCGGGTCTTCCGGGATGAGAGCGATTGCCAGCAACGTGCCGAGGCAAGTACCCGCGATCCCTCCGATAGGATATCGTGCGCTTCCACTTGTGGAATGTGGTTCTGATGTTCTTTTTCTTCTTCCCGCGGCAGACGATTGGGGGAAGGACTGACGAGAGGGGTATGTCGGACCGTTGTTCACATGGGCTTTCCGTGGAGAACGCATTTCAATAAGGATTTAGTAGAGCGGTATGCAGGCGCTGGGCATAGGCGGCATAACTGCCAAATTGCGCCCGCTCAAGGGCAGCCGCTCGCATCTTGCTCAGCGCCATGTGGTCAAGGGCGAGCCGAACCAATGTTTCTCCCATTAGTGCCGTTTCGCTTGGAGGAATCAAAAAGCCGCTGACACCGTCCTCTACAATGCTTCCGGCGTTCGGCGTTGTAATTACCGGAAGACCGGCGGCCAAGGCTTCGTAAGTCACTGTGGCTGACCCTTCACAAATCGATGGTAAAAAAAACACGTCAGCCCAACTGAAGTAAGGATGGATTTCTGTACGCGGTACCGGTCCCGTCAATTCAATAACGGAACCTAAGCGCTCCCTGGCGGCTGGGAGTAGTGAGATTGGGCCGACCCAGCGAAACACGGCTCGGCCTTTCAGGTGTTGGGCCACCTCGAAAACCTTGGGCGCCCCTTTACGCAAACCGACCTCACCCACTGTTAAAACTCTTAGTGGCCCAGAAGAGGGACGCTCTCCTCGCATCACCTTGAATGTTCCATCAATGCCGTAAGGAACAACAATGCATCGTTCAACCGGACCGCCGCAATTTGCAATGGAATCTTTGACAAACTGTGAACCGCAGACTATCAGCGATGCTTCAGCCCATTCCGCAGCCTCGCGACGCACAAAAGCCTCAGCATTTTCATCATGCAGGGTCGGTGATTGCCAGTCGGAATAATGAAGTTCCTCAACCTGGAGCAGCTGGTGTTCGATGCGACGTGGCGCAATAGTTTGTTCCACTACTGTGAAACACCCCTGCTGACGCCGTTCCCGCAACAGCTCAAAACATGCGCTGTTAAGTCCATATATCGCCGCCCCTTCTTCGTGGTCAGCTTCAAGTATCAATTCACAAAAGCGCTGTCCCGCCCAAAGATGCACTGCGGTTAGTTGCGAGACGGAGCTTACGGCGCCACGACGGCGCGCGTATTCCCAGCCAAAAGAAGTAAAAGCTGCCACGCGGCTGCGCGGAATTCCTTTGGGCACGCGTCCCAGCAGACGGCGCAATCCCATCGGCTGTACGAATGAGGGTGTCAATCGGGCTAACCTCGGCCATCCACGTACAGCGCAGATGTCTGTATAAAGCCTGCTGAGGCGTTTCGCATCCCACAAGATCCGCGGCACCGCGTAATGCATCCGCGCGCCAAGTTGACAGCAAATCCAAGGCTGCTCTTGCCGATTCATACGGTCGGTGAAAAGGTGGTGCGGCTGAACGGACTCACCGATTGTGTCCAATTAGTGCCCGCCTAAGCCGCAGGAATATTTCCACCGGCAATACCTGTCGAAGTAGGCATCCCGAAATCCTCTTGAAATTCCCTAGTATGGATTGCAGCCAGAAAAACTGCTGCCACGGAAACTGGCGAAGCGCGGATGGTGTCTTCGCCCCGCCATAGCCAATGCGGGAAAAAAAGTGGCACTCATTGCCGGCAGCATCCGACTTGAAGAGGCACCAATGCCACCAATGCTTCAAGCCCATAAAGTGGACGTAGAGCACCTCGGTCGTTTTGCCCGCAATCGAGGTGTAATAGATCGAACCATTTTCCCAACGGACCACAGGGGTGTCCGGTTCAACCAAGTAGGCCACGTCTCCCTTAAAGTCGAAGGTGACGCCAACCCGTCCAAAAGCAGCGTTCAACTCCTCCGGCAGGCTCTTCGAGCGCTGCAAACGCAGCGTGCGGTCGGATTCGACCGCCCGGGGCAACAACCGCTCCTCTACCAACAAGGTTGCCGGCGCGAGACAACGCTCCCGCCACCCCTCCATCTTGAAGCCAACATTGTTCGCGGCAACCGCGTTGCGAAGAATGGTGAAGTGACCGACAAAAAATTGAGCGTGCGCGCTGAAAACGTCCGTGGATTCGAAGAAATCGGGCGTTAGCAGTTTCTTCAGATCACCCCACATCACATCGACATCACAGAAGCCCCAAAACTCGTAACTGCTAAGGAGGTCGGCGAAGGCCAAGCCGAAGAAGGGGCGAAAGTCACAGAGCTTGTGACCGGAAAAATCGGACAACTTCAGTCCGGTCGCCTTGGCAAGACGCGAAACGATTTCAGGACGCGGCATCGGAATGACCTTCACGTTGTCCGGCAGTGCAAAGGGCGGCGCGTTCTCACTCAGGACCAGCACGTTGGCGATCTCGTTCTTCCCGCAACTCAAAAAGAACAACTCCGACCACGCCGGCCATGTGCCAAAATACGGAACAACAAAAGCGACTTTTGCCGACTGCTTCATGGTTTGGTGCCCGGTCACGACCCAGGGGAACACGCCTCCAGCAATCCGACCATGGCCGTCTTGGAGGTGGGATAACGTCGGGAGACGAGCTTCATTACGGTCGGGAAAAAAGATGCACCGAATTGGTACTCCGATCAGCCACGATCTGTTCGTGGCTCAAACCAACCTGGCGCAAGGCCTCCCGAATCTTGTCCACTTCGCGCGGGTCGTGGATTTCGAAGACGCCGGCCGTCGTTCGTTTCAACAACTCCGGATAACCCTGCACGAAGTCCCACTCTGCCCCTTCAATGTCACATTTCAGGAGATCCACAGGACCGCAGGGAACAGCGGACTCCACATCGACGTAGTCAGCGGAGACTTCCCAAGCCCCGGCATACTTCCTACCTGCCTTGGCAGTGCAGCTATGGTGATTGTGGCTCTTCCAATAAGTGGCCTGTCCACTCTTCTGCTGGCCGACCAAAGCGCGGACCGCCGTGACAGTCGCGTGCCAGGGCCCCGCTTTTGACACCCGCCGATGGAACTCCTGGATGTTCTCCTCGTCCGGCTCAAACGAATAAACCTTCACCTGTCCTGGACTTAGACCGGTCCGGTGGAGCAGTTGAAACAACCGTAGCTCGAAGAACCCGACATTGGCACCTAAATTCACGACCACACCGGCGCCGTTGGCTTTGATGCGGCCCACTAATAACTGAATCGCGCCATCGTACTCTCCCTCGACGAAAATATCGTTGAGGAGGGACCAGTCGGTGGTGCTGAGCACCTCGAGTTCGATGCCGGAGTTCAAACGCCAGTTCAAACGCAGAGAGGAAAACAGCTTCTCCTGAAAACAACGCTTCATCCGGTCCGGGACCAAGCTGCCCAGCAACCGCTTTGGGAAATCCTTTGTTTTCATGACCCACCGCCCCGATTCTCAGTTCGCCGGGTGTAGGGAATTCGATCAAACACAGATCATCGAGTGCTCAACCCAACTTGAATTGGCCGTCGCCGCAGTTGTAGAAAGGTCTTCACGGACGCAGCCGGAACCGTGGCCCGGTAGACACTGTGCCGACCCAGATAACCTGGAACCGAGCAGATACCGGAGGCAATTCCATGCCAACGACGGTGCCGAACCAACCACAGAATACAATTCAAAAACTGCGCCAACCCAACCGCCCACAGCAACGGCGGATATCGCAGGTAGGCCAGCAACGCCACATTTGCGACGGCGCCCGCCGTCAATTTCGGATTCGCGTGATGCTTCAAATCCGTGTCATGAAACACGCGCAGCCACGGAGTCCTAAGGATACGCCCGCCTCGGGCATGAAGCCGCAGGGCCAAATCGACTTCTTCCATACCATACGCGACCGGCAAAGGCACGTAACCGGCAGTGGCGAGAAAGGCAGCACGGCGGTAAGCGCAAGCGCAGCCGCAAAAATCCGAAACCCAGGCGGCTTCCCAGGCATCTCCGGCGATAGGTTGGCCGCGCTCATAAAACGCAGCACCAAGGACCGAGGCGTCCGGAAATTGCTCGAACAGCCTCTGGACGCGGGCGAAGTAATCCGCGTCGATTGGAAACGAGTCGTCATCGAAGCTTGCCACGAATTCATGCCGCGCCGCGGCTACGAGTTTGTTCCGGCCGCCGCCGGGACCGACGGACTCCTGACTGACGATGATCTTAATCTCGGGAAACGCCCGGCAGATGGCCTTCTCACACTGCGTCTGATTACCATCCACGTGGACAAGGATTTCCTCGGGTGCCGGCCGGCACGCGCGCAGGTTTTCCAGCGTAACCAACGTTTTTTCGATCCGCTGATACGCGGTGACGATGGCAGTGATCTGGGCTTGCGACATGCTAACGAAGGCGGTGAACCAACCTCATCGATCGATCCGGGAGAGCCACGCGATTCCGAAACCCACATTCGGAGCTAATCGGTCGATCCGGAAGCCAAGCTGCTCCGCCCAAACTTTCAAATCTTCCAAACGGTGGCCGTCCGTAAGATGATACTCCATTCGAATCAGTCTAACCTTCTGGAAAGCCTGCGTGTCTTGAAAAATATCCCACTCCGCTCCCTCGCAATCAAGCTTGAGCAAGTCCACGACAGACCCGATGCGATCAATTGCCGTACGCACCGCTATGATCTGAATGGTTCCCTGTTGCGAGACGACAGTCTGGGCCAGGCGGGATTCTCCTCGTTCGTGAATCTCTGCCAATCCCGAACGACTACCCACTCCCGCTTGGAAGGCCGTCGCACTTATTAACGCGAGATTCTTGGCAGCGTCGGGAAATATTCGCGGGTTCGGCTCATAGGCGTGAATTTTTGCATTCTTGCAATGATGAGCTGCGAAAAGCGAAAATAGTCCGAAGTTTGCTCCAATGTCCAAGATCGTTCGTGGTTGGAAGGGCAGGTCCTGGAGGCCATACTCATCATCGAGCCCGAGGTTAATGAAATCCAATCCCGCACCGACTTCCGCCGGGACGGACAATCTTAAAACCCGGCCGCACAGACGGAGAGAATCAGGCATCCGGAATCCAGATGTACCCATGAAAGTAACTCCGAAAGTACGGGCACGAAGAAATCTTTGAATTAGGAGTTGGATTCTGTTTCTAGTCATGCTTGGTTCTTCGCTGGCGCGTCGTTACGCGTCGTTCGCGTGTTTGGAGAAACATATATGCCACCCTTGTATATGCCTGTGTTACTTAGAAAGCAGAAGGTTTTCGAGAATCAGCACATCCAGGCCGCAGACCGAAAAGCAATGGATGGCATCCTGGGGTGATTCGACTAGTGGCATGTGATTGATATTAAATGAAGTGTTGAGAACGATGGGCACGCCGGACAGTTTTTCGAACTCTTGCAATAGCTTGTGGAACGACGGATTCACGCCCCGGTCCACCGAGTGCAGACGTCCGCTTCCATCAAAATGGACCACCCCCGGAAGCTTCTTCCGCCATTCTTTCTTGGTGCTGAAGACTTTTTCCATATAGAGGGAATCCTGGTTCCCATGGATTTCGAAATAGTCATTCTGTCGTTCGCGAATCACCGAAGGGGCAAAAGGCCGAAACGTTTCCCGGTATTTGATAGATTGATTGACCAAGTCCTTGGCCTCCGGAAGGGTTGGATCGGCGAGAATACTGCGGTTGCCCAAAGCGCGCTGGCCGAATTCGCTGGCCCCTTGGAACCAGGCAACGATCTTCTTCTGCCGCAGCAGTCTGGCCGCTTCCAGAGCCGGGTTGTCCACTTCCGTGAACTTTAGTTTGCGCGACGTCAAGTAGGAGCGGATCTCATCTGTTGGGTAAAGCCGGCCGAAGTAATTGTGTCCAAGGAAATATGGGCACTTCAGTTGTTTGGTGGTGAAATGCGCGCCGTACAACGCGCTCCCCAGGCAAACGCCCGAGTCATCCGGACTTCCCCCAATGAACAGATTTTCAAAGGGAGTGTTTTCCACGATCTTCCCATTGCAAACGGAGTTCATGAACGTGCCGCCACCAACAATGAGATTCTTCTCGCCGGTCCTTTTGTGAAGATTCTGCAGAATCGCGAAGATTGTCTCTTCAGTGACCTTCTGTGCCGCGGCCACCACATCGTAGTGACGTTGTTCAAGCTCGTCATCCTTGCCCCGAGGCGGGCCGAACGCCTCGATGAACTTTTGCGAATAGTAGTTTGGAGTGAAGAACAGAAAATGCTCAAAATAGCTGAGGTCCAGTTCAAGATTAAGATCGCTGACGGTGACCAGAGAACGGACCTTTTGATAGTATTGCGTTGGATCACCCAGAGAAGCCAGCGCCATGACCTTCCATTCGTCATTGTTTGGTGTAAAGCCCAAGAAATCCGTGAACGTGGAGTAGAAGGAACCGAGAGAATGGGGTGTCCGGTGTTTCTGAATCGTTGTGAATTCGTTGACACTCATGGTTCCTGCCAGCCCTGCTGTATTTTCGCCAAAACCGTCGAGCACGAGGAAAGCGGCATGATCGAAGCCGGACAGAAAAAACCCGCCGGCGGCATGCGCTTTGTGGTGGTCAACAAAATGAATTCTCAACTCTCCCTGCTCATGCATGACGGTGTGAAGTACATCCGTGATTTCGCCCTTAATTTTCGTGGCCAACTCATTCAGCGCCAAATAGCTCAGTTTTCCCCGTGATTTGAACGCTTCCGTCAGAGTAGAATCAGACTGCTGGATGTAAAAGCGAGGATGCCATCCGATAAAGACATCGGAGACCTGGTTGAAATCAATGCCCGCTGCTTTACAGCAGTAATCAATGGCTTGGTGGGGGAACGATCGGTCGCGTTTGATCCGGCTGATTCTCTCCTCGCAGATGGCGTAGAGTATTCGATCTTCTCGCATTAGACACGCTGAGGAATGAAATCCACTGCAGTTGATACCGAGAATATGATCTGATTTTTTCATACGCAGTTTATGTTCGATGACTTTTCCAGCGCAGAGATTTGATGGCTCGCCTAACAAGGCGCAATATGCCATGGGTGTTGTATGCAGCGAAATCGAGGTAGGAAGCACGGCACGGCTTCGCATTCTCAAAGTGGCCTTGGAGCTTCGCGATGACTTGCTCTTGATCGAACGCCTGGACGTACCGCCAATGCCGCTCCATCTCCTGCGCGTATTCGATCTCAGAACAGGTGACCAACCGTTCCAGAAGTGGCCCTATTTTTCGGGAAGGCGGCTCGGAGAGCCACTCACCATTAGTGCCCAACGGGTGGTCATAGAGGCAGCCGTAGGTCAGTGCGTCGCGGTCGTTTTCCAAGGCAACAATCGAAGGCACGTGGCAAAACGCTGCCTCGAAGACGGCGGTACCCATGCCAACGAAGACTCCCGCGTCCGCGAGGGCCTCAGGCAGACGACGATATTCCAAATTGCCATGCAAGTGAATCGCGGCCTCGAGTCCTAGTTCCTTGATCTTGCGGCGCATCGCCGGCTCCAGTTCACCGGTGCCATACACGTGCCATCGCACCGCGCAACCCTTGTCCCGAAGACTACGCACGATAGGGATGAGGTTGAGGTTGTATGTTTTGTAAGCGGTTAGGCGGCCGATAGAGACGATTTTGTAGCGATCGGGCTTGCGCCGTACATTCTCAAACATGCTGGTGTCGAGGGGCAGCACACAGATAGGACTTGCTGCCAGGCTGCGGCCGAGACCGTGCTCATGCAGTTGACGGATGCGTTCGGACGGAAACAATTTTGATCTGTCGGGGATGTGCCTGTCAAAGTTGGCGGTTCTCAGATTGTCACCGTACGAAATCAAACTTTTGTTTCCGCGGTAACAAAACTCCGAAGTCGTATAGACGCCACATAAGAGAGCAGGATGGCGGGGCAGGAACGTAGAGAGGATTGTGCCGAGCCAACTGCTGACCACGCCAGTTGCAAAAACCACATCGATCGTGCTGAGATCGCAGTTGCGGAAAAATGAAATCGCGTACTCAGGGAAGTAGAGAAGTTTGAATCGTGACTTCAGTTCATGCAATTCCACTTCAGCCGGCAGTGCCTGCCGGGCGAGAGGGTCTGCCGTGTGAACAACAAGCGTTACCCTCCAGCCGTCTCTTACAAGAAGACTTGATACCCTGGCAATAAGCGTGGCAATCCCTCCCATAGCGAACTGCTCGTCAATGAACAGCAAATGCTTCCGAGAACGAATAGTGGCGCCGCTTTGGGACACTCTTTCAGTTAAGGCCTGGACCTTGTCAGTTTTCAGGGCGTCCACCCAAGCCATGTTTTCACCTGGAGGACCAGTCTGGAGACACGATCTGCCCCAACGACGGCCAGCAGAGTTCGGAGCGAATAGATTGCGACAAACAAAGTAATAGAAGCACTAACGATAGTGGACCACAAGGCAGACAGAACCCACTGACTAAGGAAGGCCGCCGTCACCGCTGGAACCAGCACCAGCGCGAACCGCACATTCGCGGCGGACCACCGGAAATCGATCAACCGGCGCACGATTGCGTAGTCCGCCAGCCAGATCAAACCATATTGAGCGAGGAAAGCGATGCCGGTTCCCGGCAGTCCCCAGAAGTGGACGCCCAACCACAGGAAGCTCAAGCTGGCGGCGTTGACCACAACGTCGAAGGTCATAAACAACCGGGCTCGACCCTGAGCCATAATGACGAAGCCCATAGGCAGGCTTGCCACTTGGAGGAGGACGCCCAAGATCTGCCAGCGCAAAACTTCGACGGCAGGTCCGAACTTCGCCGAGTAGAAGAGTTGGATGACCTGCGGGGCAAATGCCAGCGTGGCCAGAATGCCAGGAACAGCCAGCAGGAGCGCGACCTCCGCCTGCTCATTCACCAGTCGGCTGCACTTGACGTGGTCTTTGGCCGCTGCGGTCAAACGCGGATAGAAATCTGCTGCCATCGCTTGTAGAATGAACCGCACGTAAAAGCCGGCCAGCGTCCAAGCGGCGAAATAAATGCCGGTCGCATCCACTCCCAGCTTATCCCGGATGACCACACGGCTGACATACGCGGTTCCCGCCGCCAGAAGCCCACTTACCATGAACACGAACCCCAGTCTCAGTAACCCGCGCGCCTCGTGCCAAGTCTCCCGCCAGCTCAAGGCGACTTCGTCTACCCGGACTCTTCGGGCGTACCACCACGACGGCAAGATGGTCATAATTGAAAGCACCAGTAGGAAAGGCACGATGCCCTTTTCTCCAAACAAATAAACTAGCGGCAGGCTGCAGACGGTGCTGAGAAGCGCGCCGAGCAAGCTCAACGCCGCGAGATCCCGGATGCGCCGAAGCCCCTGAACTAAGGCATTTTGTCCCCCCGAAACCGCGCCAAACAGGACAGTGAGGGAAAGCAGTGCAACGGCCCCGGCCTGCTGCGTGCTACCGAACGTGATGAGAGAAAGCGGCCGACAGAGCACCAGCAACAGCAAACTTCCAAGCACCCCAAGCACCAACGCAGTCCTTCGTAGGGTTTTGATCGTGCGGGAGATTCGGACCTGATCGTTTGTAGCACCGGCTTCAGCGATTTCCCTGACGCCGCTGGTGCTGATGCCCATTCCTGATAGCGCACCAACCGTATTCGTGATCGACATATAGAGGCCAATGACACCCAGCCCGGCTGGCCCGATCAACACCGCAAGGATCTTCGTCCGCAGAATGCCCAAGGCTACACTAGCGAGTTGTGAGCTGCCGATCAGGACCGAAGACTTGAGAACCTGCCCGTAGGAACTTGAAGCGTTACCCAACTCCGGCTGGGCGATCCCCAAAGGAGGCGAAGCACTGTCAGGTGTCCCTGTCGTAGAAGCGCTCAAGGCTGAAATTTAAGGACGGCGTCGATCACCCGCTCCTGCTCGTCTGCGGTGATGGAGAAGAAAAACGGAAGCCGCAACAATCGGTCGCTCACGTCCTCGGTCACTGGGCAGTCCCCGGCTTTGCCCCCAAAACGCCGCCCGAACGCCGAAAGGTGAAGAGGGAGATAATGGAATACCGCCAAAATGCCACGCGACTTGAGGTGCGCAATCAGCGCCTGCCGTGCATCCAGGCTAGTTAGGAGCAGGTAATACATATGCCACGGTTGTTCGCAGTGCTCCGGCACAATCGGGCGCCTCACCCCCATACGGTCCGCCCAATCTTTGAGTTCGCGATCATAGCGCTCCCAGATGAATTTGCGCTTCTCTTGGATTCGCGTCCAGACCTCCAATTGGCCAAACAGAAAAGCCGCCAGAACGTCACTCATGACATAGCTCGATCCGATATCGACCCACGAATACTTGTCAACTTGGCCGCGAAAAAATTGGGCTCGGTTAGTGCCTTTCTCGCGAATGATTTCTGCCCGCTGGAGTAGGGAAGGATTATTTATCAGCAGTGCGCCTCCTTCGCCGCAGGTAATGTTCTTGGTTTCATGGAAGCTTTGCGTCGCCAGGCAGCCGAAAGTGCCGAGCCAGCGCCCCTTGTACTTTCCAAACAACCCGTGAGCGTTGTCCTCTATTACAGGGACCCGATGCCGCCGGGCGATTTCCAGAATCGTGTCCATCTCGCAACCGACTCCTGCGTAATGCACAGGGACGATTGCCTTGGTGCGTGGTGAGATAAGCATCTCCAGTCGGCGCTCGTCGATATTGAGTGTGTCCGGCCTGACATCACAGAATATAGGTTTCGCTCCACGGAGCACAAACGCATTGGCAGTAGAGACAAATGTGAACGCTGGGGCGATGACTTCGTCTCCCGGCTGAATATCCAAAAGCAGGCTGGCCATTTCGAGGGCATGAGTGCACGAAGTCGTCACTAAAGCGCGCCCCACGCCAAGTATCCGTTCCAACAACTGTTCGCAACTTTTTGAGAACCTTTGGTCCCCAGCAATCTGCCCGATCGAGACCGTCTGGAAGATATATTCCAGCTCCCGGCCCTCGAGCGAGGAGCGATTGAAGGGGATCGGGGGGAAACCTATCGGGGTCATGGCTACGTTAGAAAACCAGCGCCGATACCGAGGCAGACCGAACGCGTCAGGAACGCTACGCGTTCAAACGGTCCTAAGGCGGCACGATTCCCTATCTGCTTAGTGAGACATGTGTTGATGAGGCCGGTTTGCCACGCATCGATTAAGCGGAAGCCATCGCAGTCCAGACCGCATATCCGTCTCAACCCGTTGCGATCGGCAAGCATGTGCGAGCACCTATGAGATGCAAATATACCGGATGGTTTCATTGACCACATTTAAGAAGAAGGGGTTCCCTGTCTTTGCCAGAAACTCGTCGACAGCTTTTCTGCACCCGTCGTATGCGCCGTAGTCATCGATAATGACGAAGCCGCCAGCGACGACGCTGTAGAAAAAATGGTCCAAACACAACTTGGTGGAGGCATACCAGTCTGCATCAAGCCTCAGCATGGCGATGCGGCCCAGCTCCTTGTGCTGCTCAGGCAGCGTATCTTGGAACCAACCTTGGTGATAATGCAAATAATCGGCAGGATAGCCGATGGACTGCTCCAGCAAGCATTTACAGCCGTCGATTGTGCCGGGTCCGCCCCAATGGTCATAAAAACCCTTTCAATGGTCTCAGCCTGCCTTCAACGCCTCCATTCCGTGACCATTGTTGGACTTCACGGATGGCCTTGGCACCGTCAACCGTCGCATCTGGCTCGCATATCTCACGGAAGGCATCGAATAGATGAATGTGCCTGCGAGCCCGGCCATACTTGAGGTTCGCAAGCGCCATGAGCGCGACTGCGCCGCCTTTCCACACGCCACATTCCACATAAGCCCCAGGGATGCTGTGCCGTTCGCAGAATCTCGCTTGTTGAAAGAGCGACGCCAGGCCGTCGTGCGATACCATGGTATAATCGCGAACCCGCGCAATCATTTCCGCACATTCGAAATCTTCCGTATGGTCAGTTGCCGTTGCCGCGGGCCGGGACCTCCTGATCTCAAAACCAATCGCGTTAAAGATGGATTTGACGGATTTCCTAATCATATAGGCGGATGGATGCCAATCAAGTGCACCGGCCATTAGCTCTTACATCGTGCAGCCAGATCATCTGAAAACTTGCGGCGTGCCGCTGGGTTTCTCTGCGTGCCGCTTCCCAACAATCTTTCGCTTTATTCCGCCCAAAGTCGCACGGATGGCGTTGAACAAGGCCCGCCGTCGGTAACCTGAATGGCGCAAGGCGGCATGGAAGAGGAGCCATTGGGATTGATGTATTTCGAGCGGTTTTGTTCGCTTCTCTGGAAGACTTAGCGCTAAGGCAAGCCCTCCCCACATGGATCGTTCTGCAGCCCTCCCACATGCTTGTTGGTAATAGACTCCCGGAACGAAGTCGATTTCCACAAGATGGACGTGGTCGCATGCGCGCCAGTTTGAAGATAGAATTCCTTTTCTGCACTCGGGATTAAAACTGTCGTGAAAAACGATGAAAAGCGGCCCAACAGGGACGTATTTCAGGATGGCATTTGCATCAGACATAACCCCTGCGTGTGAATGATCTCCATCGACAAGAATGAACCCTAATCGTTCGCGACTTTCGCTGATGGCCCGGATAAGACCAGGTAGAACTTCTTTCGAGCTGCCGATTAGGAAATCGACATTGGGGAAAGAATCGCCCAGACGGGACGCGGGTTCTGGCGAAATATCGACTGAATAGACCTTCTGAGCGTATTGCGAGAGCAGCTGTAAACTTCCGCCTTGGTACGTGCCAATCTCAATCGCCACATCGGGCCTGACCGCTTGGAGAAGCGATGCAAGCGCATACTTCTCCCATCGAGTCATCTCCCAGTAGAGCGGCAACTCGTCAAAGAGGAACGTCGGCGTTGCAGGCGTCGATTCTCCGATACTATTAAAATCGAGCCAGGATTTTATTGGGCTATCCAAATTTTACAGAAGCTTCACCCAACATTAAGATTGTCGTGGTTTTGCGACGCCATTCATCATTTGTTTGGTCCAATCCCGATTTTGGAGATACCAAGTGACAGTTTCGCGCAAGCCGTCTTCGAATCTGCGCGCTGGTTTCCAGCATAATTCACGAGCAATTTTAGTAGCGTCAATCGCGTAGCGGCGATCGTGCCCGAGGCGGTCTTCGACAAACGTAATTAGCTTCCGCGAATTGCCGCCTAGTTCTGGCACAAGTTCATCCATAATCTCGCAAATCAATTCGACGATGCGGATGTTCGCCCACTCGTTATTCCCGCCAATGTTGTAGGTTTCACCCACGCGGCCCTGACACAGCACAAGCCAGAGCGCTTCAGCGTGATCCTGCACGTGAAGCCAGTCTCGAATGTTTGTTCCGTCGCCGTAAACAGGAATCGGTTTTCGCAATGTGATGTTCTGGATCACGACAGGAATCAGTTTCTCGGGAAACTGATATGGGCCATAGTTGTTCGAGCAATTTGTCGTGATAGTCGGTAAGCCATAGGTACGGTAATACGCTCGTACGAGCATGTCGCTCGCAGCCTTGCTCGCGGAGTATGGCGAATTTGGAGCATAAGGTGTCGTTTCGGTGAAGCAGCCGGTCGGACCAAGACTGCCGTAAACCTCATCTGTGGAAACGTTAAGGAACCGGAATTTCGGCAATGACCAGGCCACTGAAGACCGCGAATCGAACCAGGATGCCCGACACGCTTCCAGCAGATTGACCGTACCGATGACATTCGTTTGGATGAAATCGTCTGGCCCAAGGATTGAGCGGTCCACATGCGATTCAGCGGCCAGATGCATGACGTGCGTGATGGAATGATCCCGTACTACACGGGCGACATCCGCCTTGTTGCGTAAATCAACCTTCTCGAAGAGGTATTTCGGATGACGATCGACTCCGTAAAGATTTTCGATGTGGCCGGCATAGGTGAGGCAGTCAAGATTCACCAACTTGAGAATCTCCGGGCGATCGATGACATGCCGAATAAGATTCGAACCAATGAAGCCCGCGCCGCCAGTAACGAGCAGGTGCACGTCAGTGTTCGTTTGCGATGTTTAGCAAATACTGACCGTAGTCGCTCCGCGTGAGCGGTTGCGCCAAGGCGAGGAGTTGCTCGCGACTGATGAATTGCTTACGAAAAGCGATTTCCTCAGGACAACAGACCTTCAGCCCCTGCCGGTTTTCAATCGTTGCTATGAAGTTGCTGGCATCGAGTAACGATTCATGCGTGCCGGTATCCAACCATGCAGTCCCACGCCCCATCAAAGTGACTGAAAGTTCACCTCGTTCGAGGTAAATGCGATTTAAGTCAGTGATCTCGTATTCACCGCGCGCTGAAGGCTTCAGCTCTCGCGCATGTTTCACGACATCGGCGTCGTAGAAGTAGAGGCCCGGCACAGCGTAGTTCGATTTCGGCTGCTGCGGCTTTTCTTCGAGCGAAATGGCTTTGCCATCACCATTGAAGGCAACCACGCCGTAGCGCTTTGGGTCTTTCACGTAGTACGCAAAGATGCGCGCCCCAATCTTCAACGCGGATGCGTCCACCATCAACTCAGTGAGACCGGCGCTGTAAAAGATGTTATCCCCAAGAATCAGGCACACGGTAGAATTACCCACGAATTCCGCGCCAATGACGAAGGCTTGCGCCAAACCGTTTGGGATCTTTTGTTCGGCATAAGAAAGTGATATTCCCCATTGTGAGCCATCGCCAAGCAAGCGTTGGAAATGCGGCAGATCGTATGGCGTGGAGATGATTAGGATTTCACGGATGCCTCCGAGCATCAGCACCGAAAGCGGGTAGTAAATCATCGGCTTGTCATAAACCGGCATGAGTTGTTTGCTCAACACCGACGTAATCGGATGCAGTCGAGTGGCGGAACCGCCGGCCAAGATGATTCCTTTCATGCTTCAGATACGTCCGCAAAAGTTCTTTCGGTGCGGCGGAAGTACCAGGGGCCGCTCCCGCAAAGTAAGGCAGTAATGAGTGAAGTGGTTGGAAATAAAGATTCGGCTCGAAGCAGGGACCAAACACGAGGATGGGATACGGTGCGCTTTCGGACGGCGGGTTGGCGATTTTGCTGAACAACGAGCGTCGTCAAACACGGGCGCAGGACGGCCCATGCGATGCCGACGGCGGTCTGCTTGTAACGCACCAGGATGTCGCGCCATGCAAGGAAGTAGAATAATTCGGGATAACGCCACAGGTCGCGCCAGTATTGGCGTTCAGTGCGGCCAGGTTCAATGACCAGTTTGTCTATCACGAGAAGGGAGGGTCAAAACGGGAGCGATCAGAGAACAGAGAATCGGTCCGAGTTCAGAAATCAACCGCAAGGTCTCAGAATGCGTGCGTTCTGACTAAAATCGTTGAACGTCAAATGGTGAAATCGGCACGCGGTCAGACTGATGTTGCGCGGCGTCGGCGCAGGTAAGAGCGCAACGAGTGACCGCCCCCAATCAGTAAAAGGCCGAGGCTGCAAAACAGGGCGTAATGTGCAGCCTCTGGGACGGCGGTGATACTAAGATCGTCGATGGCCAGACCGTGATCAAGGCCAGTGTCGTTTCTTTCAATCCACCGTATCCACAAAGTTTCATCGTTATCCCAAGAGAGGGTGTCTACTGTGCCGCCACGGCCCGTGCTTTGCCCTGCGCCGTTCCCATCAACTGCTGCTCCGGTACCAGTGTTGACAAACACAGGGGAAGTAAAATCAAAACTACCTCCTGGTGCGGTCCAAGTGGTGACGTCGCCAAAAGTCGCGCCAAAACCATATTCCAGAACCATTGTTTGCGAGACTGGCGTGGCGGCTCCACCGTCCCTCCACTGTTCGCCGGTGTATTGAATGGCAAAACCCGAGAAAGTTGAACCGCTGTTATTCACGATCGCTACTGCGATCCATCCCGCCACGGCTCCAGACACGGGGCTTCCAAAGTAAGCTCCGCCGGAACCTACTCCACCTAGTGCCCGTTCGGATGACGCTGCTAACCCAAAACTATAGAAGTTGCCGGTCCCGGACGAGCCAGTACCGGCGTTATAGGTTGTGATGGCTGCGCTGTCCTTGTTGAAAAGGTGCCAGCCAGAAATGGTCGTGTCATTTGCCCAAGCGTTGCCAGTGCCAGAAGTGGCAAGGGAATCAAAATTCTGCGCGTAGGTGCCTCCCGAGTACATCAGCGCTGCACTGATTTTCAATGGAGACAAAAAGCTCGTTGCGACTGCAATGACGAGTATCGAAATCCAAGCATTCGTTCTCATAAGCCTGAAAATTATTTATTTTGGGCAACCCTTGCAGACCCAACCAACCTTAGCGGACCCTATTAAGTTCCTGGAAGAATGCAAGCTGAATTTCCCGCACAAGGATGTGACCGTTTCTCAAAAGCTGAAATTGCGAAAAGCTGAAATGCTGAAATGCTGAACGCAGTGGTCAGACGACGGATGACAGATGTAAGATGGCAGATGGCAAAGGACGGTGGCTATCGAAATACTGAAAAGCTGAACAACTGGAAACGGACCCGATCACCACGTTTCAATGCGATGCCGCTCCTACGGAGCTTTATGGTGTTTTCGTGTCATTGCTATAAACATCGTGCCCCTCTGGGGCTGAACCCCTGCGGGGTGACATGTTTATAGGCGTTGACCACCGCGGCTCTTTTACAGCCATCCGGGTGCGAAATGATAACCACGGGATGCTCCCCTTTGTCCGGGAAATGAAATCGCCACACGTCGAATTGGTCTTTCATTCCTGCTCCAGGCTGCAGCCCGATAGCAGGGCAAGTTCCTCTTTATTCTTTGCCGAAGTGAAATACTTCAAAAGGCTGCCCGGTGGAAACGGCTCGCTCGCTGAGGGTTTAACCAGCGTAAGGATCAGTGTCCCGTTCCCATGATTGACATAGGAAAAAACCTGCCTGGGCTTGGCATCGGGTATTCGGATTCGTTTTTGATCGTCGACTTTCAGCCTTTTCATAATGCTAAATTCTCACCGCCTTCCTGCGCTGCAAAGCTTTTTTCGTCCGACTCCTCAGTGGCTATCGAAATACTGAAAAGCTGAAAAGCTGAAACGCAGTGGTCAGATGTCGGATGACGGATGTCAGATGACAGATGGCAAATCGCAGATCGCAGATGGCAGAGGACAGATGGCAGATGGCAGATGGCAGAGGACGGTGCGTCAGTGCTTCAGTGGGTCAGTGCGTCAAGCGAACAAGGATTAACGCTCAACTTCCAACGTTCAACGTTCAACTTCCAACTGAAACACTGCAATACTGAAACACTGAATTACTGAACTACGCTGCCAGTGGCCGCGCTACGGTTACTTCCACCACAACACTCGGATCGCCTTCCTCGACGTTCAGGGCGACCACTATCACCTGAACGACGTCGCCGGGGGTGAATCCGGGCAGAATGATGTCGGTGCCATACACTTCCTTCCTTTTCACAAAATCCTGGTCCCGACCAACCACCTTCGTCTTGACGCGGTAGCGTGAGGCGCGCTCCGCCCGCAGCCAGTCGCAGTGGATCTGTCCCGGAGTCGTGCTCTCCACCGTCAGGCCTTGCACCTGGGCAGGGCGCTCGGTTTCGCCCGGAGCATTCAGGCCGAAAGCTGCCCAGCGTTCGTCGAGCGGATCCAGTTTTTGCGCCAGTTCCTGGATGGCGCCGCGCAAACGCATCGACAGGGCCTTCTTGGCCCGGTTGCGCGCGTTCTTTTTGGTGCGCAGGTCGGTCTCGCTGTTGCGCACGGCACTGGCAGCGTCGTCGAGTTCCTGTTCGAGTGTGCCGGCGCGCTGGTGGGTGAGTTGGTCGGCCGGCTTCTCGTGCGGGGCATGTGTGGACCAGTAACTGGCCGCGGCGCGCAGCACCTCCAGCAGACCGGGAATATCTTCGGGGATCGCAAGCGAACCGTTTTTGAAGCCGACCTGGGACCATTGGCTGTTGAAACGCGAGCCGAAAATGCTCTCCAAATGGTGCCGCATGTTTTTGATGAACGTTTGCGCCTCGTCCTTTTTGGCGTGGCGGGCGGCGATCGCCAATGATTTGGTGGTGCGGGCGGCAGTGAGTTGATCGTGTGCGCCGGTGCCGGTATTCAGGTCGGTCAGGATGGCCAGCGCGGGATTGGCGACGATAGTGAGGGCCGGGCCGTGCAGGACCATGCCAGCGTGCATCGCGCGGGCGAAGCTGAACAGACCTTCGTTGCTCTCCGGAATATTGTTTTCCATGGCTATGGGGAGACTCCTGCGGTCGCTGGTCTGCATGACCGCCGGGCGCCGCCGCCAGCCAGGCGTCCTCGGCCTGGCTCGACCGCGCCCAGATGACTGCAAGATGTCATTTTCATCTGGAGCAACGGTTAAGCATCGCAGGTGCCCGGTCGTGCCAGGGGTATTGTCTAAATGCGACACGGAGGGCGCGCGGAGGGCCGTTTTCATAGGCAAAACTGAAAAGCTGAAAAACTGAAATGCTGAAAGCAGGACCAAAGGTTAAGGGCAGTAATCAGTGATCAGAAATCAGTAATCAGAGGTCAGATCGGAAAGATTTTGCCGGTTCGGCGTAGCGCAGACTTTTAGTCTGCAGGTTGGGCGGCTTTTCAGCCGCCAGGTCGGTTGTGGCGACTGGAAAGTCGCCACACCTGCCGGCTGGAAAGCCGGCGTTACGCGCTCTGTTTCCGCTTTCCATTTCAGCCGGTGTCCTGCTATTCCACTGGCCCGACGAGGCGTACCCGGCAGTTGAGCACATCGCGATCGTAATCGCGCGATGCGCTGTTCGCACGAAGGGCGACTGGAAAGTCGTCCAAACCAGCCGGCTGGAAAGCCGGCGTTACGCGGTTCGGCGTAGCGCAGACTTTTAGTCTGCAGGTTCGGCGGCTTTTTAGCCGCCAGGTCGGTGTGGCGACTGGAAAGTCGCCCAAACCTGCCGGCTGGAAAGCCGGCGTTACGCAACAACCGGGCGGTTGAGCGCTTCGGAAAAAAGGAGGAGCTATGCGCCGGCAACCGAGCGGCATCGAAGATTGGAAGCCCATTTTCGCAAAGGTGCGTTACCGCATTTCCCAAGTGGTGCGTCGAGCGCGGATGAACCGGCGGAGCTTTCAACGGAATTTCAAATCTCGTGTTGGGATGAGTCTCAGAGATGCCATCAAGAAATGCCGCTTCGAACACGCGCGTGAGCTGATTGCCCTGGGCTATACCAATCCCGAGATTGCGCGGCAATTGGGCTTCGCGGATGCGGTTCACTTTTGTCATGCGTTCAAAAAGTATTGTCGCCAAAGCCCGCAAAGTCTTGCGCCCCGGTGGAGGAGGCGAGGGGGCCAGTAATCAGTAATCAGTTAGTCGGTTCGTTCATTTGCATAGTGATGGATGAATTCCGCGCTCCGCTGTCCATCAACGGGTTAAAAACGATCTGGCGGTCGCGGGCAGTTTTTTCTGCGCTCGGAAATGGTCGAGATGAACGCGTGCGCTCTTTCTCGGACACGGGCATTGCCGCCGGAAAGCCCGATTGTTCTTCTCTGCTTGCGGAAATAAGTCACGGAAATCGGCGCGGCGTCTCCTGGTTCGCTGAAATATATCGGACTTTTCGGCATGGATGTTTTCTGAGCGGCGGCGCTTACGACGGCGAACCAAGAAGGCACTGTCTGTTTCCGGAAAAATGCCTGCGAGGAATAGCAGGGCATGGTTCGCGGACGCGAAACTGGTTAAGAGAAAGCGCCAACGTGTTTTTACGTTCTCGGAAGGGGTCGTGGCGAAGCGCACGGGGTGTTTTTGGGTTCACTGAAAAGCGGTCAGTGGTCAGTGGTCAGTGGTCAGTGGTCAGTGGTCAGTGCTTCAGTGCTTCAGTGCTTCAGTGCTTCAGTGCTTCAGTGCTTCAGTGCTTCAGTGCTTCAGTG